>JGI24021J15306_10002176_pt1 | contig 20712 bp, 13 predicted proteins | sample Ectturendosymbi1_FD_15306 | JGI IMG/M metagenome (IMG submission 15306)
GCGACACTGATTAAAAGTGCAGTCCCGGATGTACAGGCGACACTGGTTAAATGTGCAGTCCCGGATGTAAAGGCGACACTGATTAAAAGTGCAGTCCCGGATGTAAAGGCGACACTGGTTAAATGTGCAGTCCCGGATGTACGGGCGACACTGATTAAAAGTGCAGTCCCGGATGTACAGGCGACACTGATTAAAAGTGCAGTCCCGGATGTACAGGCGACACTGGTTAAATGTGCAGTCCCGGATGTACAGGCGACACTGATTAAAAGTGCAGTCCCGGATGTACAGGCGACACTGGTTAAATGTGCAGTCCCGGATGTAAAGGCGACACTGGTTAAATGTGCAAACACATTTGGGAGAGAAGTCACAGGTGCGGAAACCTAGATATGAAGGAAAACAGCTTGCTGCCATGACTTCAAGCGGACTTTCAGCAAAACACGAGTCAGACCAACTTGTTGGCGGCCAAAGACGCATGCACTGAAGTGCGACAGAAGTCGACGTGGCTGCAATCGTGTGTGGTGACATGCAGTTTTCACCTCGATTATGTGATTGTTGAAACGAACGGGAAACTTACAGGGATTTTTTGCATCTTTCTGAGCTGAAAAAAAAGCTATCCACGGTCCAAAAAACAATATGAAAAAAGCCTCAATTGTGCAAGGTCTCAAAACTACAGGAAAAAAGCATCTCGGTCATTACTAACAGACGGGCAAGGTGGTTCAGTGGTTCGAGTACGCGCCCGTAAAGCTGGTGGTTTACGGTCGCGTCCTATCTGAAAAGAGCGCGCACCACAGATGCTGGTAGGCTGGGTTCGATTCCCGGTTGGGTCAGACCGACGACTTGAAAAACGGTACTGCCTGTCCAGCCTCGTGCTCAGCGTGAATGGGAGGGTGCAAGGAAAGGTGAACGCGCGTTGCTGACATTGACTCGCCACCAGTGCAGCATTCACTGCGAAAGTAGCCGCGTGACCCACGGCGCAAGTAAGCGGAGAATGGGGCAGCAGACCACTCCAAATAAAGGATTACAAAGCGAGCAGTATTTTTTTTCTTATCAATAACTATAAAGAAACAATGAAATCAAAAATACTGAACAGACAAAGCAACGCGGTTGCTTGCTTGAAACACAAATTGATCAACAGACATCGCGGACCTACCTTCAGTGACCACAGCTTGATGGTCCAGTCGAACGATGACGTCAGCAGCAAGTGCGAGAAGTCCAGCTGGCCGGGGGACCGATGAAAGTCGATGCCGGACACGGGCCCAGTGTGGCCCTCGTACAGCTCGTTGATGCCGGTTTTACTGCACAACGGACAAAACTTGAGTTCTTTTCAGCGTGAAACATCCATCACGCCTCAAACACGGTCGAGCCGTTCAAACGCACAAAAGGTTTTGAGAGCTACTGTACTACTTGGTACGGTTTGCTCCTCTTGTTTGATTTTTTCTATTGGCAGGGGGTCAAGGGGTCAATTGACAGGGGGGGTCAAGGGTCGACTTGACATGATTGAGTTGCTACAAACGGCACTTCGGTACGAAGTTCTTCTCAGGAAAGTTCGATGCGCGGCACCCTCAGTGATGTTTGAACGTAAACACGTCCAAGATAAGTTGCCTAGCAACCTGCTGCGCGCGCAGAGAACCTCACGGAGCCAAGCCGAGTTGCGAGCACAGCGTATGAAGAACTCTGAGCCCGGCTTATCTGCCGTCTTTTCCCGTCAACGCAAACTGCTGACGACGCTGCTTTGCAGCAATGCGTGGTCTGCAGTACAATAAAGGTCAGTTAACCTGTCGCAAGAGACACAAAGTAGGATAAAAAAACAGGCGAAAGCTTGTTTGCCCCCCTATGCCCCATGGTGAAGAAAAACGAGTCACGAATGAAGATATTTTTGTACCAGTGACGTTAGTGATGAAGTCACGACGTGATTAGATCAGAAGAGATTGAAGAGGTGAATCCAAAAACGTCAATCTTACTGTACCACCCATGTCGACACGCCGTATATGCGTTAAAATCTTACCTTCCATGTCGACACGCCGTATAAACCGATCCATCCTCTGCACCGATAGCGAAGTTGTTGACATTGTTATGTTGGAAAGCCATGCTCGTCACAGCCACTGACTTTGACTGTTTGTGCTGCAGCTCCATGGCTTCCTAAGGAGGCAATTATCATCAGCAAATTGTGAAAAATTGGTATACACAGGAAAGTAAGTCGAACTCTATATTCTGTTAGTTGTATTGTTCTCAAGAGGAACGTAGAAATTTGCTATCCAGTTAACTTGCAGTGTTTTTAAAGGCTAGCAGTTTTGGCCACAAACTCGCAAATCAAGATCGCACCTCTAACTATAAATGGTGCTGAAATCTCTCGTGAAGCCAAAACAGCGAAACTTTTCGGCTGACGCAGCGCCGCACAGTGTCAGCGGAATCAGAAAATAGCGATTTCGTTGCGTCACAAAACTATTCTATATGACATAACAAAAAACTACCACTCCAGTCGATTTGCTGTTTGCAGTTGGCGCCCCCACTCCCAATGTACTCAGGCAAGTTAAGCACATAATTACGTGATGAAGGCGAACCGAGTTGCGAACACGGGGATCGAGCCCCAAACTTCAAGATCCACATTCGCTATAGGTCCAGGACCCATGAACTAATGGAGTCACTCACAAGCGGCTGGGAGAGCATGTCCAAACTCCACGAGCACATCTTCCCATCGGTCGACACCGATATCAGGTTGTGAGCATTCTGCGTGCCGATGACGTCAACGCAGTAAACAGGATGCTGGCGACGAAAGACACGTGGGGGTTAGGCGAGCGATTGAAATCGCCAAGAAATTCATGACGTGAAACCATTGAGAGTTACGCACTGGACGCGATCATCCTTCTGTCTGGGTCTTTTAAGCTTGGCCTCACAAATGGCCAATTTTGGGCCTGTCCAGGCACAAACTCTACGATGCAATCGGTATTTCCGTCATTTCATATTTTCCCGGTCTTCAACCTCAAGCCAGCGGTTCTTAACATGGGGTTAATTTCATCTTCCTAGGGGGGTAAACTTACTGCACCATAAATGGCAGCAAACGCAAATGTAAACTTTCATAAATCATTCTTAACTGTTTCACTGTAAGAGTTTGTCACCTTCGTATGTAAGAAAGGTTACATATGCAAGAAAGGCTGAGAACCACTGGCCTAAAACTTAAGCGCATAGGACATGAAGAACTCTAAACATGACGCATGAGAGCGTAGGGCAGAACTTGAACGAAGAAGGATGATCGGTTTTAGGAAATTCCAAAGCTAACCGGGGAAGTTGCTCAGTCATCAGTAGATGGCATTTGGCATACCACAGAGCAGGGGAGTGTTAAAAAAAGTTTTGTATTTTAAGTAATTCTGCTGAAGTTACTGAAAATATAAAATTCAGTAATTTCTACCGAATTTCAAAAATATTCGGTCAACTACCGAAAAAGAGACAAGTTCAACACCAAGGTAAAATCGGCAGATCGCAAACGCTAGATTAATAGTAACAGTCGCCAACTGTTACAGTTTTTTGGCATACATCAGAGCAGGGGAAATGTTAAAAAATCTTCGTTATTTTCAGTAATTCTAGGCTTAGCTGAACTGTTTGTTATAGTCCAGGGGTGTACAACCTTTTGCTATTGTCGACCGCATTACNTTTATTTANATGAAGTGCGGACGCCAATGAGCTCGAGTTATATTTATGAGATACGTTTAATTAAAGAATAGGTTTTATCCCGTATATGTCATTTACTTCTGCCTAAAAGTATAATGAAATGTCAAACATTTTAACGAATTTATTAAAAGAAACATCGCCATCCAGATTGTTACGCATCATGTCGACTGATTTTCTTGCCTTGCGTTTGTTTTGCTTCAGTATACGCCAGCGCGGCCGTCAGATCATACAGTTTAAATTAGATGTGGACGGCCGCAAATTTCATTATCAAAGGCCGCATGCGGTCAGTTGTGCACCGTTGTTATAGTTAATTTTTACCACCTTAAAAAATCTAGATTTTCCTGGTTTGCAGAAACTGAAATGTTGTGAGAATTTCATGTATGACATATTAAAATACCAAATTTGTCCTTGAAAAATAAATGTGTGAATTGCAGACACAATTCTCGGACGAGCATATTGGAAAGTCGTAATAGTTGTTGTCTGAGCCTTTCACTTCATCAATTCAGAAAGCTACGTGAAGAAGGTATCAAGTATTTCCAGTACCAAAATAACGAGTGGTGTATCATTCAAAGAAGTAGCTTTCACCAAAAGTTTGTATTTTCTTTGCTCAGTAGATATTTCATCCAAGACCCATAGCAGTAAACATTCTAACTTTAGTGGCGTTGCACATTCCAACTAATTACTGCGACTGTCTTCAACGCCTTACAACTGACAACTGTCAACTTTGACTTGCACAGTTGAAAAAGCATGTTTTACAGATATTTTCATTACAGAAAAGCAGGGTTGCTTGTGTGTTGTCGCTTTTTAAACAGCCTTAAAAAATTGGATGCTTTTTGTGGGGGTTGGGTAAAAACTACATCAACCTTGCCTCATATGAAAGATCCAAGGAAAAGGCGTGTCAATACGTTGTGCAGGGTTCACAGTGCACTCTTTCAAAAACACCTGTCTTCATTTTTGAAAATTTCATTCATGAAACACGATGCAAAGAAACAGCTGCAAAGCTCTCGGCGGTAAAGAACAAAATTTGAATAAACAAATGGATGAATTTAGAATTTCTATACTTTGCCAATAGTTTATGTACATTTTAGCCAATTTCAACACTTCTTCAATTCTTGCAAGCCGATTTTGACGATTCAATACTTTTTAAATACTTTCACTGCCGCGTGGGAACCTTGGTTGTGGGAAGATCCGGCTTCAGGACGTTGCCGGAGCGGATGAATATTTCCCACCTGCCCAACCGTTCGCAATACCAGGGCCGATTGACTTGCATGACTCAAGAGCTCAGTCTGCCCTTGAAAGAGACTATCTGATTCATAGCTGGGCTCCTGTCATGCGTCCCAGCTTTCATTGATGACGCGCGTCAACAACACATGTAGCGATTGTTACGAAACACACAATGCCAATTAAACACTGGATTTTTCTTTTCGTTGAGACATTTCGATCACTTGCCCGAAATAGCTTAAAAGTGTCGGTCATTTTGTCGTTTTCGGTAGTTTATAATGGCTGAAAAAGGCATCATGACCCAATTGACTTAAGTTTCTTTCGGTGATTTAAAAAAATATTCGGTCAATTACCGAAAAAAAAGACAAGTTCAACACCATGGTAAAATCGGCAGATCGCAAACGCTAGATTAATAGTAACAGTCGCCAACTGTTAAAATCGAATAATCTTAGAAGTCGTTCAGCCACGCAGTACCGAAACAGGATAAAACTGGAATAATCTGCATCCGGCAACAAGTGCAACTCACGGTGTGTGCTGCAGTGGATAGCTTGCTACGCTGGGCCGTGCGCTTGTTCACTCTGTTGTCCCACAGCACGATCTGGCCGCTGTAGGTTCCCCCCACCACCAGGTTCGGGTGGAACTTGGCGAAGCAGGCCGTGGTCACTGACGACTGGCACTGGAAGATGTACCTGCGCGGATGAATACATGTCGCGTCAGAAGCAAGCCGCGCAACGGATATGAGCACGAATCAAGGCTGAGGACAATTTTGGTCGGATCTGACTGAAACAAATTTTGTTGTTTGAATGTGATTATTCTAATCCAGGGGTCACCAACGTGGGGCACCAGGTCGCCCATTACGACCATGTAAGTCGCCCGCGGGCCTGTTCTAAAAATAACATAAGCATGATCAATGTCTTCAGATTAACGAATATCAATACTAAAATAATTGAAGGTAAATTGAGCGAACTTTTTATTTCAGAAGGTTTGTATCAAACTAGTAGCCCTTCGCATTAATCACTACACAAGAAGCAGCTCATAGTTTCAAAAATGTTGGTGACCCCTGTTCCAATCATATCCAAAACTTTTGTTGTGATCCAATTGTGCAGATTGATAAATTTTGGAAATACCAATAAAGGCACATGTCTATTTTGCTTCGTGAGGCAAAAGCACTGCCGGAACTATTTTGCCTTCAACTACTTGTGTGTTTGGCTAAAGGCAAAATAGACGCTGCCTAAAGGAATACATGGTGATTGGTTATACATGGTCGGATCAGACTGATGATTTGGAATAAATTTGCGGATCAGGACTGGACCGGATCAAATTATTTTGGATCAGCACAGGACTCGGACTGAAAAATTCCACAGTCCGCTCATTCGCCGCAAACGGTCACACGAATACCGACGAAAAATCTGTCGAACACTAATGTCGGTTACGGGAGGGCTGGCGATGATTTCTTTTAGCAATCTTTCGATTTTCCTTTGATTTGAGCACCTTCTTCGATTTTTCCTTTGATTTGAGCATCAAAGAGACACGAGTAAAATTGTGACAAAACATGCACTTTAAGTGATTTAATTCAAACCACTTCACAAGGCGGCTACACACAGAATCCGGTTACGGCTTACGATCCGGCTTATGGCCAACGGCAGTCTTCACACATACTCCGTTGGCCGTGAATTTTCTGAGTTTCGAACGGCTTCCAGCTTACTTTAAATTGTTTTAAGTAAGCCGGATTGCCTTAGTTGTCGGCGATGGTGTTCTTGCTGCATGTGTGAAGACTGACGTTGGCCACAAGCCGGATCGTAAGCCGTAACCGCATTCTGTGGTGAAGCCGCCCTTACACTTTTTCGCCAGACGCCTTTCCCACAAATCACCAACACAAAGTCGTCTTTGAAGCAAGATTACATAACAACAAACCACGACCGAACGGCAAGCCAGGCTGGATATCAACAAAGGCTTTATCAAAAACAGACAAGTCGAGAGGTTCAAGGATCGATTCACGACCGCGACTGTCTTCCTGTAACGCCTCCTGGACTGGGGGAGCCCCCGATTCGGATCAAACGTCCGCCCCAGCGCAACACACGCGCGCACTTACTCGGGTGTCGTGGTCTTGTACTTGCTGTTCCACACCAAACACACTCCTTCGGGGGCGTAGGGCGTCTCTTCGTCGGCGCTGTATGACGCGACGCATAGTTCCGGGTGCTGGACACACAAAACAATCTAATTCGGGTATGGGCGTAGGAAGGGGGGAAATGCCTCCCTGGATTAGGAAATTGACGTTTTCCTATTAAATTTTTCGCAAAAAAGGTTGTTTTCTTAGTTTTGAGTGGGCAAAATGAAGTTCCACCACTTTTGCCCCTCCACCTTGGAAAAACGTCTTCCGACGCCCATGAATTTGTGGACAGGAACACCAGACCCCTCAAACAAGGTGACTAGGTTCTAGTCTAGGGGATACTGCACGCGTCACAGACGCTGGTAACGGCCTCCTCATGGTCGATGCTCGAAAGCCACAAAATATTTCTATTTATATGAATTTCCAGTCGCTTTCGACCAAGTTTGCTTTTTTATAACTAAAAAAACAAGGTGACTATGTCCGCAGGAGGTTGAAACGTGTGCCACAAATGCTGGTAGCTTGGGTTCGAATCCCGGTCGGGTCATATACCGACGACTTGAAAAACGGCACTTGCGTCCTGTCCAGCCTCGTGCTCAATGTTAATGGGGGGGTGCAAGTAAGGGTTCACGTGCGGTGCTGACATTGACTCGTCACCAGTGCACGAAGTAGCCGCGTGACCCACGGTGCTGCGTTAGAGCAGAAATGGGCGGCGGAGACCACTCGTGACACTCCAAAGGAGGTGCAAAGCGTGNATAACTGAACTGAGCCAATTGCGCCGGCCCCTGCTTTGCCACAAACAAACAAAACGCCGCACGTCAGCGAGTACTCACGTGACTGCTCCAGTCCAGTGACGTCACGACGCGAAAGCGAGACCAGCTGTCGTCCGAAAAAATCCGATTGACCGACAGTTTTAGGCCGCGGTCAATCTCGCTGTTGACAAAACGTGCTTGGTGTTAACAAGCGACACAAACGTCAAAGAGGATCAGTTCAGTCAATATTTTTCGCAACATCCTATTGGGTTTTTTCACGTATTAAACGAAGTGTTAAATCTGGCTTAATACGCGGGTAAGCATAAAAATGTCAGTTTTATTGAGGGTGCCTTCAAAGAGCTGCATCACGAATTCTGTGATCAGATGATACCCATTCAACCCTTCCTTGACAGTCGCCAGTCGCAGACGTCCAGCAGCGATGGAAACATCTGCCTTGATAAGATGCGGGTACGCTGGGCAGGGGGGTTGAGCGGTTCCCGAGTAGAAACCATTTTAGGGGCCAAGCAAAAATAGTAAAGGAATGTACTATGTGCGCGTGGCTGGGCCATACTTTGCCCACCCCTGGCTTAAAGTATACTCTGCGATTTGCGTGAACTGCAGATATNACACTGCCACAAAACGACACGACTTACAACGCACAACCTTATCAGCCNGTAAGGCAGTTTCAACCCTGTCAGTCCCGTGTGTGCCACAAATCTTGCAGAGCCTTGCAATCCTATAACTTGCCAGGCGATTGAGCTAGAGAGCTATCCAAACCATCCACGGATTCAGCAAGTCTTCTAGTTGAAATCGAAAAAAAAAACGTTTTTCGTTTTCGGTTGGATGTTTTCTGGAGGTGACGTCACAATGAGGGCATGTTTTAGAAATTTTGGCCACCTTTGGCCGGTCCTGGGCCCCAACCCATTGACCCATTCTTTTGACTCAAAGTTTTGTTGAAAACTAGGTCAAAATCCGCGTCTATAGAGCCCTTGATTGACTTGCTAGCATATCTGCAGCCAAAATTATGGGTAAAAAAAAAGTTTTTGGCAAAATTCAAAAGGTTACAGAAAAGGCACAATTTGCCCTTTCAGGGCAAACTTCGGCCAGCCATAACTCGGCAGCAGATTGAGCTAGAGAGCTGTTCAAACCCTGTAATGACTAGTGGCGTCGTGTAGTTTAGAATAAAAATTTTTTTAAAAATTTGGTTGGGGGGGTTTGGGCCAATGGGATCATGACAGGGTCATGTTTTTTGGTTGATTTTATGACGTCATCATCCGATCCCACGCGCCAATATTTTGGCTCGCAGTATTTTTGGATTCAAGGCGAGAATACGCGTTTTTAGAGTCCTTGATTGAGTTTCTAGCGTTTCTGGTCCAACAGTTAGGCCAAAAAACAGCTAATTAGAAAGGGGCTTTTCTCAATAGTTTTGGGGGATTTCCCTAATTAATTTTAAGTTTTTTTGGCCCTAATCTTGGAACCAGGAACGCTAAAAACCCATTCGCACCCTTCAAAGTCCCGAATAGTAACCAAAAAACAGCTAAACTCAAAAAAAATTTATGTCATTTCAATGGCTCCTGCGGATCTTAAAGGGAGGTCGGTCAAAAATGCTGACGTCAGCAAAAAATAACATAAACATCCTATCATCATATAAGCATTAAAAAACAACAGACATCCTAAACTGAAACGTTTGTTTTTGTTGCAAACTACATACCTTCACGAGTCTTTAGAGGGTTTGAACAGCTCTCTAGCTCAATCTGACGGCGAGTTACTGCCCGGGGGGAAATGCACCCCAGAGTGGCTTTTGAGGGAGCAAAAGGTTGGCCAATTTTTTGTTTATGAGCCATAATATTCGCTCCCGATATGCTAGAAAGTCAATCAAGGGCTCTATAGACGCGGATTTTGACCTAGTTTTCAACAAAACTTTGAGTCCAAAAATGGCCCATTGGAACGGCGCCCAGGGCCAGGAAAAGATGGCCAAATTAACGCAAAAACACCTCTACTTGTGACGTTCCCCCCAGAAAAGCTCAAACCCAAAACGAAAAAAATTTCTTTTCATCTGCAATTCAAGACTTGCTGAATCCGCAGAGGGTTTGAACAGCTCTCTAGCTCAATCGCCTGGCGAGTTAAAGGATTGCAAAGCGCTGCAAGATTTGTGGCGCACACGGGACTTAAAGGGTCAATCGCACCATTCTATGTCAGGTTTGAGACATACTTTCAACCAGAATTGCTGCCTATCCCAGCCATTCACGCAGTATTCTCAGCGCGCATTTACACCGAACATAACAATTTTGCAATCAACAAAAGTCTCAACCGTTAATCGCATCTGCTCACTCTGGGCCAGAGTGACGCCAGCTGGGCCCTGCCTTGTGGAACAGCAGCATTTAACAGGACGCATGGTTGGGTGACAGGCCTTGCCCTGCCCCCTGTGACGGCCACAGCCCTTGCCCAAAGCACAAGTCATTAGCAAAAAATGGGCAGGCCGACCGACTGTTTCTCCGGAAGTAACGAGTATTTTAAATATTGGGTCAGATTTTCGTACTTGTGTCTTCAGACATTTAAGAGGCTCTGTTATTTTTTTTCTATTTTTTGTCAATTTTGGTGACGGCAATTGGTGGCAGACCGATGCCGGCTTCGTAGCTTCTTGCCTCAGCTTTTGGGTGAACACTCTCGCCCAATGAGCGCTACGGCGATTCACTCAGTGGCCGTGGATCAATCTCCCAACCTTCAAACTGAGAGGCGGACACTTTACCACTCAACTATTGCCGTCCAGTTGCTGTTACTTTTATCCACATCTTCGGCTGGCTTTGTCAGTTGCCAGTCAGGGCAAGCGACCTGGCACAAATTTGACGAAGTGAAAAACAAAATTTCTAGATTATCGTTGCTGAAGTGCTCGCATACGGTACAAGCCAGGGGCATTCCCTTGGCGAACGTGGTCAACTTTCGTCAGAAATTCCCAAGAAAAAGGCTCTAGGTTTGCTGCAACAGGATAAGAATCTTATTCCATTTGAATAAATGAGGTGCGTAGTGCTACGTGAAATCGGATTCTTACATTTTTTTAAAATTTGCTGATGGATTCAAATCCACCGCCTTTGCGGAGACTGTACATGGAATTAAGAATAAGTCGCGATAGGACGAATTTGCGGACATCCACAACGCAGCCTTGACTGCAAGCGGCACATTCATGGTTATCGGAAGGGTGGGGTCAGGGGGACACGCCCCCGGCATTTTGCAATTTTACATTTTCCTAGAAAATTTTTTACGAGAAAAGGTTGTTTTCTTGGTTTCGAGTGGGCAAATCAAATTTCACTACTTGTTCCCCCCTAGAAAAATATTTCTGGCTACCCCTGGAAAATTCACTTTTGGCCCCCTTTTGGAAAAAAAACCTTCCGGCGCCCATGGGCACAATTCTGGACCAGATCTGGCCTGTTTCGTCATGCGCAAAAGATTCAAATCACTCCGAAATCCGTAAAATAATTAAACCTTAACGTCAGTGGTCACCGTTGGCCTTAGTGCAACGCGCTACAGAGTCGCACGAGAAATGCACCTTTCTTCTTCAACTTGCGAACTGTATTCCGTGAAAAGGTCGATCTGATGGGCGAGAGCTCTTTCCATAAATCTGGTGGAGCGTTTGAAGAAGGCCAAGTATTGGTCGGAAGATTCAATCAAGTGTTTGTCTTCTTCCGTCATTTCCGGAATTGCTTCTAGTAAAGTACGCATAGGACTGGGCTAGAAACTCGCACTGGCGGACAACGTAGCAACAACGCAGATAAACTGCTAACCGATCTCTTCTTCCTTTTTTTCTTCTTCTTCTTCTTCGAGAATCTTCTGTTCGAGCTTTTCCTGATGTTCGTCTTTCAAGTTCTCCAACTCATCTGCAAAGTGACAGGTGACAAGTACCATGACAAACTTAAGTGACAGGTGACAAGTGCCATGACAAACTTAAGTGACAGGTGACAAGTACCGTGACAGGTGACAAGTACCATGACAAACTTAAGTGACAGGTGACAAGTACCATGACAAACTTAAGCAGCAAGCTACACGCGCAACCTGACAAGAAAACATCCAAACACGTTGTGGCGGTGCGGACGTTCAGGTGCGCACTGGAAAAAATAGTTGCTGCATTCACTTCGTTAACATCTACTGCTAAATACACGCTCTAAGGAGCCCGTCACAGCCAGTTTGCGTAAAATAAGGAGGAAAAATCGCCCTGAAATATTAGAAAGTCTTACAATCCTCAAAAAAGCAAAAACCCGACTCAAACTGTGATGCTTTGTCGGGAGACGAAAAGAAGAACAGTCGCAGTAGTGGCCGCGAATTTCAACACAGTACGCACCTTCAGACAACACAGTACACACCTTCAGACTCTTCTTGTTTCTGCTCCACCGGAGTTTGGGTTTCTTTTGCATACGTCACTACCTCACGCGGCGGCACTGACGTCAGCGTGATCTTGCTCTGACCGAGCTTGGCTTGCCTGATCTGCCTGCGATGCAAACGTTTCCATTGTCACGAAAGTCGTAATGAAGTCGCAGCAGATGCGCAAACGCGTTTTGAGCTTCGCCAGTTACAAAAAGGCGACTAGTTTATCCCTCAGTTACAAACTTACAGCAATCCTTACAAGTAAATCAATTTGCGCTATGAAAAATTTTTGTGATTTGGCTCAAGTGATGCATTTTTATGCAAACTGAGAAAATAGTTCGCAAACAAATACTTTTCACTTAAATAGCAGTTTCAGTGAAATTGTCTGTTGTGGATCAAGAGCCAAGCCAATCGGCTTCCATACATTATGCAATTCCAAGCTATGTCAACCATTTCATGTGATCGTTTAGCTTTCATAACATCGCCTAAATTTTCAGTGGCTTTTGCAGAAGTGTTTCCCTAACCATGTAGTAACCGAATGGTATGCACAAAGAACAAATTTGGCAAGACAAGCACACACGGTTTGCTACTTTACTGGCTTATACCCAGGACAGGCTTGTTGAAGTGTTTGTTTTCCGCATGCACAAGCATTTCATGCTCTTACTTAAACCAACTTTTTATGCAAGATTTCCAACTAAAACATTTTGGATTTCACATCCACACTCAGCATAAGAACAATGGAAGCACCATTGCACTAGCACCTACAGCAAAAAAAGCTATGCTTAATGCAATAAGAAAAATCGTAACTGTGACTGGTAACTTTATTCTGAGTGAGGAACCTCACATGCACAGTTAACAATGCAACCATCAGTAGTAGCTCAAAACAACCTGACAATGAACCATTACCAACTTACTGAAGACTGTACTGCATATTGCTGTAACAGCAACAGAAAGTTGTGACACAGCCCACAGCTCATATGACAAACCTTAAACACATAGGTAACAATGTGGTTCTGTAGAGGGTGCAGGAATGCTTAAGGTTCATTAACTCAGTGTATATTATCTCATTACTACTGCAAATGGTGGATTCCATCAACACTTCTACATGATAAGTTGAATTGACATTCGCATATGAGCTAAGCAAATATGTCACACAGACAACATTGGGAAGTTGGAAGATCCATTGTTAGCATTGCGCAGACAGTTTGACATTGCTTGCTTTCTCTAAACAGAACTTTCACCAAACACTGGACTGATTATCAGCCTGCATTCAGTGAGAATGAAATATTTTGGGAATGAAAATTTTAGCACTTGTGCAACCAAGGCACAACATCTCTTGAAAACTTATCTCAGCGTTCCTTACATGGAAAAGTTAAATGGGCAGAGGAAAAACTCTTGTATCTCAACTTGCATTTAATGATAAAAACATGTACCAAAAACATTTCCATATTTCAAAAATGAAAATGTCAAGCAATCTGGTGGAAACTTCAACATTTGCAGCCAATGCACAAAATTTTCACCTATCCATTAATGTGCTTTACACTTCTTATGACTAAGGTTATTGGAGTACACATCCCCAAATGATCCATTTATGCATCTAGACCTAATCTTCCCAAAAACTTCACATTGCTGCTTTTTACCAAACAAGGCATGAATTGAAGTTCAGCACCCGGAGTAGTGTCAGGTCAAAATTCATTGAGGAACAGGTTAATTTCATCCAGAAACCACATTTCAGCATGGCAACTTCCTGTGAGTTTGAGATTTACTAACTTCAATGAACTACTGAATGGAACCAATTCCAGAAGTATGGTTCACACCACATTACATGCAGTGGTACACCAAATTACATGCTAACAACAGCACATGAACTACCACGATGTAAGCATATGTTGGCCTTGTAGTTCAACCAGACTTGGCTCCAAATCCCAGTCCATGCTGTTACACCTCAACAAGGTATGGATTATAAACAAAGAATCGGTAACAAACAAAACAAAAAACTATCCAGCTATACCCCTCCTGACTTTGAGTGAGTTGTTCGGTCAAGCCCCAAGAATTTTAACGCAATCTGATGTAGAAACTCTTTTACCAAATAAATGAGCAATGAAGTGTACCACATATACCAACACTAGACCTTGTGGATAACTAAACTGGTGACCAAATGTGCAGCAAACACAAATGTCTTAGACTTTAAAGAAAATTGAGACAATGAACCATTCATGATAACTGCATCCATAAATATTCACAGCCAGAGAGCAAATCCCTCACCTAGGTCTGTATAATGTTGGCTCAGGGCCAGCAGCTTCCTTTTCGACAGTGTGCTTTGGTGAAAGGGAAGGTGCAACTGAAGATAAAATAGAAGTATATACAACTTGTGACTTGATATGAATCAGTTTTTTCCAGCATGAGCAATATCACCACTCTTAGGTAAATTCCCATTTCAAAGGCAATTTTAACACTGTTGGGAGATATTTTTAATTAAAAAAAATTTCAACACACATTTTAGGATTATTTATGATAAAACCACCTACTATACGCATCAACAATTAGCATGATCGCTAATATCCATATACATTCAAGCCATATGCCATTAGCCTATCACAGCTACAAACATTGCTTAAAAAATTGTGTTTGGCCCTTGCAGATATTCTTGATAAACATGAGTCAGCTGGAATCTGACTAGTATGATTGCGTTATAAGCAACATATTCTCTGTATAGTTGATTATTAGTGAGATGCTACATAAACAATATTATGAAATTCAGCTGCAAGCTGTAAAAGTAGGTGCTTTCCTATGTACATATATGGCAAGTACTTCAGTGCACAGGTGCAGCATAGATATTCTGCTTGAACTGCAAAAATATCACTGACAGCACAAGGATGTCAGGAATTCATTAATGGAGCGTTAACCAAGCAGTACCCATTGCAGTTGCAAAAATTTATTTAACTGTTAGGGTGAGACTGACTCTAGACAAAAAATATACCAAGGACACTATGTGGTTATAAAGGTTGTAAACATTTATATAAATAGATGTGTATGCTTTCTGAATACCATGAAAAGAATAGATGAAAAGGTAGTGCACTGAAACAACAGCTAGCAGTTTTTTCATAGTTTTTTAAGGACGCAACATAAATTTTATACAATTTGCACAGTGCAAGGTTGGTAAAAAAACTGAATCTGAAAACGATTTGAGAGTGGTTGCATAATATGAATAGTGTATTCCAGAACCACAAAACACGTTGACAAATACAATGTAGCCTTATGATAAGCAGAAAGGCTGTACAAAATCAATAACAAAAACTCAATCTTTCACAACATGTTGCCTAAAACTGTTTTCATTGTGGTATATTGGTCTACAAATTTTCTGCACCCAGCTGGTTATAGTGCAAAAGATTAAAAGTAGTTTTAACATGGTTTTATATGTTGCCAGAAACACTACTGTATAAATCAAGTTAAATAAAAGTGCAGTGAAATATATGCATTAATTCATTCAGTTTCACACATAATTTCTCTCATCTTNATTCAGTAAAAAGAATANAGAAAACTGATCAGCAATGGAACTAATTGTTTCTTTGCTTCTTTTTAAAATTATGTTTATCTGTTTTATTGGTGACTTAGCTCATTTTCTGAAACTCTGTAACATAACACAAAAATTTCTTTAACCCACAGCCTGGAAAAAGATCGCACAACTTATGCCATTGGCTTTAGTCCATCCAAAATCAGACCACTAGGCCAATGTGAAATTGCCATTACAGTTTTCATCACAAAATTCTACATGCGTTTTTCACATTCTAAGATTCCATAACTCTTCACCTAACCACATTATTAATCAATGCATTAGTGCATCAAATTGCGCGGTCTCAGAATCATTATCTTACTAAGTTCAAATGTTCCAATAGTATTATTTTAAAAAATAAAACAAAAATGGAGGCAAACAAATGTTGGATTGATTTTATGTAAACACAACGTATAACTTTAAAAATATATTCAAAACAGCATATTTGAACTACACATTAAACATTTCAACTTGAACAAACAAACATACCAGTAGGTTCATAATCAATTCCCACAGTTTTTAAAAGATTCTCTGCTTCCTTACGCTTCTGATCTAAGTCGGATGAAACGGTCACAGACACACGCTTCTCATCCTAACAAAATACAAGACAATTAACCTAAAGAAACTATCTTTGCCAATGTGTATTTTACCAAAGGAATTTAACAGTGGCAGATGCAAAAGGAAAGATATATTTTCTATTTTTACTGAAAAACCTGGGACAAACAAACTAATGTTGACGCCTCACAGTCCCACAGCATTGAATGCATGATGGCAAGTGTGCAAAGCTTCACAAATGGGATATGTGCTAAGAATAGCACTTATATGTACATGGCATGAACAAGCAATAAAAGAGTGATCATGACGCATTCTCGCCATTGTTGCTTGCTGCCACAGTATGAAGCTTTGCACACTAGCCACTCATGCTCTCTGATCACAACACTAAGATAACAGCATTAGCTTTTTCATAGAGCTTTAGTTACAAGAAGGCAAACTTGATTTATAAAAACATATTTTGACTAAATAAATAAAAATGAAAGACATGGTATGATAAACATGTGCAAATTTCCATGTTGCACAATACTGACCAAAACTAAAAGAACAAAACCTGTGATAAGTAGAGCTTACTAGCAATATTATATTATTGACACATGCAAAAACTATGGGACACTAAATACCAATGCTATTCAGTTGAGTTGCTATAAACTGATGATTAAAATTTTTTCAAACTCTATATTAGATAGACAAATTTTACTGTTTTTTATAAGTGCAGCAAGTTTGCATGTGAACAGGCTTACTGTATACATTGAAGCTGGGTGGTTGATGCTTACAGTTGCATAGGGAATGGTCAGGTTTAAAATCAATAAATCCAACATAATTTTAATTCCATCCCATTACTAGTAAGTTCTTAGACAACTGCAAATTTTGAATGCTTGCTGAAGTATTGGAGAAATTACCATCAACAAGGTTTAAAAATGTCTGCTAGCATTTCTGGTCCAACATTAACTCCATTATACTGTATAATGCAGTGGTTCCCAAAGTGAGGGTAAATTACCCCCAGGAGTAATATGGAATTCTTCAGGGGGCAACGCAGAACCAAAATCTCAATGTTGTTCTGTATTATGAGCCATCACTGTGAAATATTGAGGGTAATGAGACATAATTGCTACCTTGATTAGGGTAACGGCTCCAACAAGTTTGAACACCACTGGTACAATGAATGTATTGCAAGGTATGCTTTTCCCATTGTTTCAAAAGTGGCACAGATCTTGCCAGTTCATATGCCTGGTCAAAAGGATAACCATTCTAATTACTAGCCAAATGTTTTCATCTCGTTTCAGTAAAATATTTGAAAAATTCATATCATAATCCTGATCAAGTGGCCATTTTTTACATATGCAAAGTTTTGAGTCCTGACCAATATGTTTTCAAGAAATATTTCTCCACTTCCTTTGCAATTTCTCATATTTATAATTTTGTTCAAGGTTTTAATAAAGGTAAATTTGTTTGCTTAATATTTTCAGATCTGGGCAAGGCTTTCGACACTGTCACTCATTTTCTGTTGCTGAGTGAACTAGAATGATGATTATGGTCTGTGTGGTCATCCAGTGTAACTTTTTACAACTTAAATTGTTAATCAACAACACACAACAAAGCACATCCAGCATCTGGCGACTTGTCAAATCTCCTTTATGCCTAATGTGGTATTCTCCAGGGTTCAACATTGTTTCTAATTTTAATAAATTATTTGCTTTCCGCATCAATTTTTCGGGTGAGACTAATATAAATTTAACTTTGTTTCACACAAATTCTTACTAGTTGCAAATTAATGTAAATTACGAATGAATAACAACTAACAATTGCATAGAAATAAATAAACTGATGATGAAATACACGATGACTGAGTTTACTGTTGTAACTAAACAAAAGTTAGTGTCATGTGTAGATAAAAAAAAACTTAATTTCTATAAAACAGTATATTAAATATTTAGGTATCCTAATTAATAGTTCACTAAATTGGAAATAACATAATCACAAAATATAACAGCAAAATTGGCAGAATTAGTTGGGTTCTGTTACAGAGAAAAATATATTTATGAGCATATTTTTAGAATGTTATTAGCTTATGAATTGTATTCACAATTAGAATAGTGCATTCATTACAGTTACACAATCCAAATAACTGCCTTACAGAGTTATAGTCATTCCAATTACCCACAATTATCTGCTTTTCTACAACCATGATCTGCTTACAGAGAATGTTTATAATTTAGAGTTTGCCAAATACATGCACTAGTGATGATGCAGATTCTTATCTTAAAGATACAATGGCTACAACAATAGTAAGTCGGTGAAAAGCATTAAGTTTTCGTTCANAAGCAAACAGANTCAGGAAAAAATCTGTTACTGGAACCTACAATTTAAAAACATNTCCCTGCAGAATAAGGAAAAGTCTTTGGAATGCTTAAAAAAACTGTGCTGCAAATTTGGNATTTACAACTATAAGTTACCCTAATAGCATATATTTGCAGCTACACTGTTAGCAATTCACACTTTTGTATTATCTTGCTTAGCCAACTAAGCCTTAGAAATAGGTTCAAGAACACTACTTAATTTATTTTTCACTAACTGCACAACAACTGGCCTTCAAACCACATATACAGTCATACCTTGTTAGTCCAGACTACTTTATTTCATCACATAATGTGGGTTTAGTAAGGTATCCAGATGATCAAAATCAAAAGAAAACTATGGCAAAATACTTCATTTGAAGTGCAAATACCAACAATGTGAACAAAGGTAATAATGTGCTGCATGCAATAGAACTCACTGATTCATCCCAAACAAAAAAGCATATATAAACTGTGGACTTAAGACAAACTACTAACTTATGCAAATAGAGGTAGAACTACTTGTGCAACATACTTAAAGAAAATATATACTTGTACTTTTTGTTTATCAACATATTTGATAAGAAAACTGACAACTTGAAGTATGTTGTTTGCTTTGAACAAGGTAAACAAAATGTTGACGAGCATAAAAGCATGACATATATAATGCAAAAACAAAACTGAATTTATTACATGATTAGGTCTAGTACTGCCTGTGCACAAGTAACAAAATCAGCACGCATTGATGTTATATGGAAATCGATTTCCTCATATGGTATCTTCAGTCCAAGTAAATTGAAGGTAAAAACGAGTGGATGTACGCAAAGCAGTGATTAATACGAAACAAATACAATGGTTGCGTAAACAACATATTGAGCTAACATTGACAGTACCATAAACAAGCATTTAGAGCAAGCACAAACAAGTAGCAAAGCACACTAGGTGTGATAAGACAAAACCAACTAGTAACAATAAGTTAAAACACAAAGTGGGAGGAAAGAGCAATATATGAGAGAAGGAAAAACAGTGCGCCAAAATAAAAGTGATGATAACAGCAACGTCTAAACATGGGCAAGTCTATCATTTAATGCTAGGCAAAATAATTCTGTGCTTGTTAATGCTAGCGCTGATTTTGTTGAGCCACTTATCTTCACAAATATCAAGGTAATCGTAGCTGGGTTGTTCCGCGAACGTGACTATAAAACATTCATTGAATTTAGGCTTTTTTTCAATCTTATGTTCGTGCACCATATGTTGTAGTAAAGGCACCTGCTCTTGGTAATCAGACAAATTGACAGTGCTCCACGAAGAGCGGTGGGAGTTCCAACGTTTCGAAAATTTGTTTTAGGTTTGGCCGAGATACTGTTTTCCGCATAATTTAACAAGTTGCAATGTAAATTCCATAATTGGAACAAGTTAGCATCTGCTTCAAAGGAAACAATTTGCCCTTTGAGTGCAGGGCAGTGACTTTAGTTACCATGTTTGCATCGTGCTTGCCAAATTTGCCACACAACGCACAGTGTCCTCATGGTCCCGAGTAACCTCTTTGCTGTTGGTTTTCGAAGCTTCTCTGTGCGCCAGTTATCTGTAGTTTGTTAGAAGTTGGCCAACTGTGGTAGGTCTTTTATATGTGATCATAGTTTTGTTATTTAAAGCTTTTTCTTTCTTTGTTAGACGAAACAGATTGGGAAAAGAAGTTGGCCAGACACTGTAATTTTTTTACCACTAGGATTTGGTGGGTGCGGTCTATTTTCCCACTTGGACACCAGTGTAATCATGTCGTTCATCATATTGACAGGAAATTTCGACTTTTTTGCTTTGTACTGTAATCTATTTAGGCTTGTAAGGTAGTCTTCTCTTCTTTCATTCAATCATCGTAATCTTATGGCTTCNCCAAATATAATTGATTTAATAGTTGACGGAGGATGGTGTCATGAATCATGAATGAACCTTCGCCCTATAGATATAGGTTTGACGATGNCTTTTGTAACAAAACCAAAAACACTGTCAGCTGTAATGTAGTTATTGACATTCAAGAACTCAACAGAGCCACTGTCATCATTTGTGCAGAATTAAGTACGCTGTTTTTTTGGCGCACTGTTTTTTTTCTCTCATTTATTGCTTTTTCCTCTCGCTTTGTGCTTTAACTTATTGTTACTAGTTGGTCTT
>JGI24021J15306_10002177_pt1 | contig 20711 bp, 10 predicted proteins | sample Ectturendosymbi1_FD_15306 | JGI IMG/M metagenome (IMG submission 15306)
CAGTTACATTACCACCACGCAACATATTACAGCTGCAGTTACGTAGTTAATTCTATTCATGAATGCTTCATGGAAACAGATTTGCACTTGCAAATCTTACAACGTCAAGCAACTTTGAAACACAAAAACTTCACAGTATGATATCACAGCTGCCCCACATTACTACCGCAAAACATTTTGCAGCTACAGCTACAGTTTAGTTGTACACTTTACAGCATCAACAATTTGAGGTACAAAAATTAGGGTTAGTTGGAACAGTGGGTTACCATCACATGTTCCAGATTTTAAAATGTTTCTAACTCTACCCAAGTTTGAAGAAGTTGTTTCAGTTGGTCCAAGTTTGATTTCGGCTGTTATAATCTGCTCAAATATTTACAATATGTGCAAATCTGAATGACACTTTTCAAATTTTCCCAGATAGATGGCTCGGTACCCAAGTTTTAATGAAGCTCTTTCAATTACCCAAAAATGATCAAGACTGTTGGAATTTGCCCAAATGTTTCTAAGTATATGCAATTTCAAATGTAGTGGTTGTATATTATTCAAATTGGAATAAACCTGTTTGAAGTTACCTAAAATTGAACGAAGATCTTCCACTTGGCCCGAAGTTGAATAGAGCTAAGTGTTTCCAGTTTTCCAGACTTCACCCAAGTGTTTCCAGTTTATCTAAATCTTTTTGCTTTCACCCAAGTTTGATTGAAGCTTTTCTCATTTGCCCAAATTTAATTGATGTTGTTGTACTTTACCCAAATGCTCCTATTTTACACAAATGTTTCTAATTTTACCTAAAACGTTATTAAAGTTTTTTAGCTTGCCTAAATTTGATGAAGGTTGTTGGAATTGCCACATGATTCTAGTTCACTCAAGAGCAGTGTCTACTTTGCCATCTGGGGCAAAAAGAATGGCAAAATAGTCTCCGTTTTGGCTGTTATTTTGCCGTTGATTTGGTTATTATTTTGCCTTAGTTTGGAAAATAGACACTACCTCACTTACATGTGGATTTAGCTGTATACTTTGCTCAAATTTTAAAAATTTTTGCCCAAATAATGGCCAATTTTTGAGCGTTGGGGATGCGATCGCATCCCCTGCATCCCCATGTCGTACACCTATGATAACAGTTTTAACATTTTGATGAAAGCTTTCTTTCACTTCAACTGTAGCTACTGTTTTTCACTGTGTAGGCAAATCTGCGCTAGCAGACAAAATTTCTGATAGTTTCATTTCTGCTGCTTGTTTTCACGTTTTTGGTCGTGTAGTTATTTGGGTCAAAATCTTCTTAAATGTTTGTCCAAAGATTGCTTCACGTTTAAAGTTGTTCTTTATTTGAAGGTACGTTGCCACATTTTATAATTGAATTTGAGTCGAGATGAAGACATGAAAAGAACTTTTTGATGTCAATGAAGTCAGGGTTTTTGAAGAAGTCTGAGAGTAATTTTAGGGCTTGGAATGGCTTAAAACTATGCACAAACTATCCATTTCGATGTGAAATGTCTGCAGTTTCTGACCTGATGTCTGTTTAGAGCAACTGCTGTAAGTTTACTTGTTTTGTCAGCTCTTTCAGTAATGTTTTTCTGTGTTGAGCTTGCCTTTCTTTTTTCTTCACCTCTCTTGCAGTGTCAAGCAACTTTTCAGCATAATTGGGTTGGTACAACTATGCGCAGATGAAATGAAAGACATTTTCCATCAAACGATAAATATCGGCCCAATATACGACGGCGAACACAAGAACGTTTTTCGTAGGAATAACTTATGTTAACTCTACTTTTTCCCAAAACAATTGTGTGGCAATAAAGCATCTTAAATATTTCATAAGACGGACTAACCAGTGGGTTCATCAAGATGGTGACATGTCCATATATCGCAATGCTTCAGATATTACTTACCACTATCAATGGAGAAAGACCATCATCAATAAGCGTAAGCCACGATTACACAAAACGTGTTCATTGTGTCTATCTATGTATACAATTGTCATTCAACACCAAATTTCATTTATGTCTGATTGCGCACAAACAGCACCGACTTTTGGTTACCATTAAAGTCATGTTTTTCATATATTTCTGCAAAAATTCCTGAAAACCGAAGTGCATGCTTTTAAACTAAATATTTTGAAATAAACNTTCAGATGACATCTACAAGTATCGAAATTGGACAAGCAATTAAAATGACTGNGTTCTATTCTAAAAGTTCTGCTGCTTATTTCAGGAAGCAACACTGTTCGTAATCCGGGCGAACATTCATTACAGTCCTAGTCTGAACTACCGTGAATCTGTTTCGAGAAATTGCAAGTCAGACTTGGTATGGAATAACAATAAAATAATGTATCTTGTTTTTTTACCCTTCGGTGGTTTGTGCTTTTTCCGTTTTATTGTGTTTCTATTATTTCATGGCTTGAAACAGAAAATTGCTTGAATAAACTCACCTGTTTTCGTTTTATCACGTTTTCAGCATTTTATCTTGTAAAGGTACGGTTTGACTATTACAATGAAGGACATATTTCTTTATATGCAATGAATTTTTCGAAAGAAATTGTGAGGCTACCTGATGTCCCAACAAGTAACGTGCAAGAACCTATGATAAGTCGAAAGAAACAATTTCCGCGTACGTAACTGACAATTATAATCTCAAAAAACAGAAATTGACAATTAAAAACAAAAACAAATCGATTTTGTTTATTTTATCGCAAATTTTGTACAAACAACTATACACGATTGAATGCATCACAAAGTGTTTAAAATATTGAAGATAATGACACAAACAAAGCTCATATTTCAAACCTTCAAACACGCTTTGTGCATTCTACACAAAAACATGAAAATGGGACATGGGTTTGAAGCGATTCCTACCAATTTTGGTTCAGTTTCTTGGAGTGAATGATCGGGCGACCACAAGTTTTGCCACCAACGCTGCGACTTGGAAGGAGAACCAGCATTTGTGTCAAAACAATGCCCATATTTCGATCCATCATGATATTTTATATCGTGGCATTAGCTGTGGCATAACTAGAGCTTGTGGTGTAACTAGAGCCAGAGGAAACTTAACTGCATTGGACCGACTGGACACTGTAAGGGACCCACTAGACAACATTCCGAGGAAAAGTGAGAAATGGTAGTGAATCCGGATGTGGATGGCTATCCTAAAACCCTAAATCACCGGAAAATACTCCTAAAAACGCAAAAAAAACAGCAACCCACGGAAGCCAAAAGAATACTAAAGCCGAAATATAAGTTAAGTGGGTGTCCGGTTTTCACATTTAGCTTGCCACGGGGTGGGGACGGTTCGCATCCCTGCTCCTCCGTGAGTTAACAACTGGACGTTAGGATACCGTATAAGCAAACCTTTCTGGAGTTAAAGCACGAGGTAAGTCGAATGCGCATGTTGGTTACTACAGCAACTTGTCACACAAGGTTCCATACTAACACGAAAACTACTCAGCTAATAAATAAACTTTCAGCAATCGTAATTGACTGAAATCTTGTGCTTTTCACATAACGTTTATTAACATCAAAATTCGCTTACGAAGTGCTAACATTTTTTCTTGAATCTGTTTATAATGCAACCTTCAGGCAAAAACAAGGTGCAAACAAAGTTACCACAACTACAGTAATTTTGACCTAGCGCAGATTTTATTTCAAGTTTGATTAAAATCGAAAATTCCCTTTATTATGAAAATTCTTTGGATAAAATGTTTATTTGTCTGACAAAAACAAATGCGAAACCTCAGCAGCAACTTTGCCCTTTATGTCGAGGAAGAAACTTTCCACAATCGAATCAAAGTTATTCTAAAACGAAATTATTCTTGATGTGTGACGCAAAGAAATCCTTTTTTCTACCTTAGTGAGTCAACAGAGCCAAAAGCGTTGTCCCTACAATGAACGAGGCTGGAAGAGGAAGTAAAGAGTGGGAAGCACTGTTGCAACCAAGAGCTGGCCTCGTAACTTGGCGTGAATTCAAAGGTTGAGTTGGTCGATAATTGTTGCCGATCAATTTTTGTGACGAATTCTCCACTTTCTTTTCATACAGTGACGTCTGCAGCACCAATTTCTGTCAAAAAAATTATTTAAGTTATAAGATTAACGATCATGGACAGCTTTTAATATTCGAAGCTCAGGTACATACTGTCATAAACTAAGATCTGATGAAAACGTTTGGATGTTTTTCTAGCAATGCGTACGTTCACGTTTTCGAAAAAAGAGGTGCAAAAATCTACATATTGCGGAGAAGGCAACAGATGACACATTTGAATGGTTTGTTTTCACAAAATAAAATACCAACAAGCCTTTAATACTTTGCATACATGTGCAGTACTAAATTGGCTTAATTCAATACTAAAAATGCCTATTTTCGAATCGGATTTTTGTAAAATACAGCAACTCAAGCCTTATTGTAATTTCTGTACTTTCCCACAGGGCCAGGATCACGGAACGTTCGATTAGGCCTATGGGTGGTTCGGGTTGTTTGTTCACCCTCAAAAACTTGCTTTCGGTGTTTTTCAACTAGCGGATTTTCGCGTTCACAAAACGACAAATGTCCTATTTGAGTCAGTTCACATTAAGCGGACACGCAAGTCATAACCCCACTATCCAAAACGAAATGTTGATATTAATCGACCAGCCTTAGCCTATTTGTTGCTGATGGGACCACTATTCTTTACGGTTTCGTTTCGAGCAAGTTGTAAACGTTTGTTGCGGCAACATTACCCTTCGACAGCCCTGTCAAGGCTTGACAAGCAGTGTCTCCAAGTGCGTAGACTTCAAAAACTTTTCCAAATACGTGAGCGAATTACTTTGGCAATAATCAAATGTACAGCAGTGTTCTTTACAATGAATTTAGCTATGAAGTCAACGACATATTCAAGTGAATCAAACGTTTTTATAGTTATTTGAAGCGCTTTTGTGGGTCATCTTACTTTTGTTCCCGGCATTCGTATAATTAGGAAGGAGGAAATCTGGAACAGATACGATGCTATGTACAGTGACGTACTTGTTGAAAATTGTCCGTTTTGGAACAGGTCATAATGCTTTTTGCTTTGCAATTGCAAAGCGCGTATAGTTACGTACGTCGACTGATTTCAACATCTCGGAATGAGACTTCGAAATCATTGTGGTTCAGAGTTCAAACGTTGCTTGTGAGCATAGCTCTTTACCGCGTGGTCGCCCAAGTGTGAAGAGCTCGCTACTGCAATAGGTGCGATTTTTTTGGAAATGCTTTGCATTGCTGTCTAGCGATTGCAAGACAGGGAAGGTTGTTTGCAAACCAATATACGTAAATAAATGCAGACATGATGATAAAGTTTATTTATCTAATGCCAGTGTGTGCTGCTTTTATTATATAAAAAATGCTTGCATTGAAGCGGTTACTTTTTAAGATGGCGACGATAAGCTGAGAAGCTTGCTATAGTGGTACCANTTTTTGNAAATGGTTCGACATGTTTCCAACTGATGGTAAAGCAAGAAAGCTTGTTCANAACACAATTTATAAGTGATTGCGGGTATGATAAATAAAGCATTCATCATTTTTACCACCTGNGGTTCTTGGAAAGTGTATAAATGAAAAGTGTTTGTTTTCATAACTCTAACTTGTTTGCACTTCAATTCCAACGCGTTTCAGGCCACAAGAATAAATACAAAATATCACGAAGCCTGCTCTGCTGTAGGCTGACCTACGCATTGCACTGCTTTCACAACCATCATACCAAGTCGAAACATTTGAAAAAAGTCACTCAAAATTGTGAAGAAGTGCGTAAATACAACAAGATTGTTAGATATGCTTGTTTGCACTTCAATCCCAACGCCTTTTAGGCAACAAGCATCAGTAGAACAAATTGCGGAGCATACTCTCTGCGCCTATCGCATTACACTGCGTTCACAAGCCTCATGAACAGTCGAAAATTTTGTATAAAACTTAAAATATGTGGATGTAAAAACAAATTTATTTTTTAACTCTTGCTTTTTGAACTTCAATTCCAAAGCGTTTTTGATTCTTCTTCTTCTTCTTTCTTTTGAGCGAGTTCTTCTAACCACTGCTTGGCCGCACTAGATCTCTGGGCAGGTGTTGAGCAGTCATTCGTTTGTCTCATCGTCCAGAACCGTCAGGCCGTGCAGTCCATGGGGAGGTCAATGGATTGGACATTGAAGGACAACATGGTCAACGGTTTGTTCTTCTGCGCCGCACTCACAGGCCGCAGAGAAGGCCATACCCCATTTGTACAAACATGAGCGGAAACGCCCGACACCGGTGCATAGGCGATTAAGTCGGACTCAGACTCTTCTTAGGCGGTTCACTCCGGGGGTGTGAGTGCCGGTGTCGGGGATGAAAATGCGGAGTCTCGTAGAGTTGACCGACCACTCCGCATTTCACTGGTGATCCGCCCAATGCCTCGCACGTATGTTGTCACTGTCATTCCAGTGGTGATCCGCCCAATGCGCCGCACGTATGTTGTTATGGTCAGTTTTAGATTACATGCATAAACGCATATTCTCTGCTGTAGCCCCTTCGTTGAGAAAGCACTCAGTGTCGCCTACTGGTGATGATAACTAATATATTCTCTGCTGTCACACACCCCATGTGCCTGCTCAAAACTGAACAAAATTGGACAAAAATAGAAAGCAAGTGTGCCAATAGAAATTTTTCTTAGTCGTCCTTGTTTAAACTTCAATTCTAACGTGTTATAGGCGACAAGTGAAAACACGCAAAATCCGCGAGTCGTTGGGACAAAACACCCAGGAGCGAAAGTATGCTCGGTTGGCTTCATTCATTAAACATTTCTAATGGATTGAACATTTCGTGCAAGGAAGTGTAGTGCACAAAGCCAAGGTTTGGGACTGCGCAATCTTTTTGAAATTCCACATAGAGCGAAATCAATAGGAAGGTATACGGTGAGTTCAGCTGAAAGCAGTTGCCTGTCATCAATAAATGAAGGCATATAGAGCAAATTGATGTTTATGAAGCTCAAGAATACATTAAACCTGGGACAAGCAAAATGCAATGAAAACTTGTTATGACAACAGACTACCGCTTCGCTTGTAAACTACCCTAAAGTCAATAAAACTGAAATATTTTTCAAAAAATGACTTAAGGTTTTGGGAGTCAACAGAGCGGAGCAGTTAAGCAAGAAACACTGACCTGTGCAGGAGAAATCCTGATTGGATCGGCAAAGACAGTCCATACAACGCTTTCAGAACAAGGTGGTGTTGTAAGGGACCCGCTGAAACAAAATTGACTTGTTAAGTTAGGATGGAGTATGCGTTCTTGATGCAAGGTTGGCTGGATTTGTTTGGTTCATTCAAACGTGCTGTCAAACACGCACTGCACCCAATTAACATTCTAAATGTAAAGTGGTTTGCCTGTTGCGAAAGGTTTGATATCTGAAGGAATGATCCCCTGTTACATAGGTGTGTGGCCTCATCATAATATTCATAATAATCAGTAAGTTTGAATACTATACTGATGCAGATCTTCGCAAAATCTGTTTGAAATTGTTTTTTTTTCATTTACATAAAAAAGCATGGGGCGGTTTGCGATCGCCGAAATATTCTGTACCTGTAGCGGTAGTACATCGATAAGTCGTGAGGTAGCAGGACTTCAAGCGAAAACCTGGTGTCATAAACTTGACTGTCGCCGCCGAAAGTAACATTATTGATCATTGGTTCCAACAATCGACCGAACTCCAAATTGTCTTCTGCAGCGTCCGCCTGAAATGAACAGGGTATTGATATTTCGAATAAAGCTTATTAGTTAATCTTCCAGAAAGTTTTTAATGCAAATAAACGTATTTTTTAACTGATTTAAGATCACAAGTTGGTGCTTTTTTGTAAACTATGACAATACTCCTCTTTGTTTTGATCACAGCAATAGCTGAAGATAATAACTGCAAAATGAAGCGTGAAACTGGTCATTACTCGAGAAAACTGTTGTGCTTACGTGTTTCAGCACTTATTCTAGCACAAGCAGCAATTTCCGCATGGCTGATGGCAGATTTCCTTTGAAATGACTTTGGCCAAATTTTTCTTGCTTTTGTCGCTAATTTGTAGTGCACTTTTTACGAAACTGTGTATATAGAAGACTCCTTGGAGATGGAAAATACCCTCCAACTAATATTTGTTATGCTGCATGTTTCTAAACTAAATTTCAGATTTGAGCACGATAACAATCCGAGGCCTTTCGAAACGCTACTACAATCGATAGAACAGGCCTACCCTGTAGCCAGCAATTTTCAGCAATTTTACAGCTGTGCGTAGGCGTATGAAAAAATCACAAGAAGAGCATTGCCATATGAAACCACTACAAAAAGAAACTTGATATCTCATAGATATATTCATCAAACTTGAGAAATATGCAGCCACTAAAATAAACCACTAAAGTAAAAAGATCTAATTTTTTTCACGCTTCTGCTTTGACCGTCGAGTGCGCCAAGATATTGTTTGTGAAATTTTCGATTTGTCTACGAATAATTTTTGCGGTCGTAACCCGCAGGCAACTTAAAATTATGTGAAGTGTTTATAATCTGTGCTTGAACGAAGGCATAATTGACATAAAACTTTCTGAACACGTGAATTTATTCATTGATCATAAGTTTACTTCCTAGCAAATAAAAAAGATTCGGTTGCAACATTCGTTTAGACAAAAACCATACTATGAGTCGAAAGCCAGGTCAACATGGCCACGCGTTGTTTTCCAAGCATTGTTTATGATAAAATGGTTCATAAAAGATGTGGATAGTTTTTGGGGTTTAGAAACATGATGGAACATAAACAAATCCCTTTAACTTGACATGCAGTTACATGTAACAAACATTTTGCATACTTGCTGTACGTAATGGTTGCCGTAAAAGATTCTTATGTCCTCGTGATAATTGTGCGGCGTATGCATTTGCTTGGCACACGTTTACGAAACATCTATCACTTCCTAATATTTAACTCTTCACGTTCATACTTCAAGATATTTTAAGTATCATCATGAATTTGGAGTTAGCGTGTAGTTAAAGTTAAAGGATCGCTGCCACATACACAAAGTTGATTTGCACCAAAATGCTTCATCACCTATGCAGTTTTCTGTAATCAAGAACGACATAAAATTGTGGTCAGTGGTGTAACTGACTGGGCGACAGGGGGGCGTGCTGCCCCCCTGGCAAGCTAAATGTAAAAACTGGGCCCCTTTAGTTGACAATTTGATATTTAGTATTCTCTTCATTTTCATTCGGTTGTTGTTTTTCATGTGTTTTTTGGGGTGTTTTCGTTTTTTTAGCGAGTATATACATTAACAACATCGGGATTCACTATCATTCTGAACTTTTTTTCTGTTTGTTGGCTAGTGCCCATCCTGTGGTGGCCAGTGGACCCCCTCCAGCTGAGGTTTGCCCACCTGGCTGAAACCTCCAGTTATTGCACTGAGCACGGTGCTGTTGTTCTCTTGGTATGTTCGAATTTCAACAAAACTTTCCACAAGCAATGGCTCTTTGGAACGAAATTCTCTGATACCACTGCTATCGGTAGTTCCACGGATTTTCTGGGGAGACTTGACGATTCGCCACACCTAGAATCCTTTCATCGTTCAATATAGTTGAAACATCATTCGTGTTGAAGACAAGGCGTGTTGCAAGCGTCCACTGTATTTTTGTACGTTCTTAGCTTCTGCGTTTCGCGTACTAGCACGTTTCGCGTTTAACTTTTCACCCTAGCAATAATGCTTCACCACTACAACTGCCTCCTGTTCATCATAATCCCTCCTGTGACAAGTGTACACATGATGCTGAAGCCAAGGACGGGAATGCGAAATTAGAGTTCAGTCGACAAGACGTAGCCAAGGAAAAGATGAGCGTCATCTTGACATTTCGATAAGGTAAAGAAAAAATGTAAGCCGCTTTTGGTTGTATAGTAAGCCGCACTAAATGATGAAAAAAGACGTTATAAGACGCGGCTTACAATTAAATAAATACGGTATACGTTGGTGCTTTGTCAGGCAACATACGTGTTTATGCAAATTCGGATGAATTTAATGGTAGCCTAATAGTGATGGGCAGCATTTGGCTGGGTAAAAAGATACGTAAAAACTAAAATTTATTAACCCTGTGTTTCAGCAAACATGCCTTTGGAAAATCACCATCATGCATTCGTCGTCTTTGCAACTAAGCAGTAGGTGTGTCCTTTCAAGGAATGTGTATTTAAACTCTTCAAATGCAACTTCACAGGTCATCAAAGACAATCATTAAACCAACTTTAGAATGGTGTGTGCTTTGAATTCCTTTTGAGTAAGCATGTGCAATGTGCTTGCTTGGTAACACTTCTTGTTCCCGATGAAACCTTTAGATTTAAGAGGTCGTACATGTTGTTGCACAAAAGTTAACGAAAACTGTATGCAAATTTTCAGCTATAACACTATTATTATAGAATAAAAGATCTTGACTGTGACTAACATTTTTGAAAGTTTGCATCATTCAAACCTACAGAAAATAGCCCTATTTTGATAATCAGCAAAAGCAGACATTAAATTTGTTCCGGCTTGAAACTTCTGACTTAAGATAAAAACACAGTGACACATAAAAATGGATTGCATTGTTTATATAAACTCCAAACTTCTTCTGAACATGAAGGCAGGTTGGATACGAACCGTTACGAAAAAGCCAAGCACAGCTAAGCCTGCATCTTCGTCAATAGCTTCGCTTATGTTTGCGTACTGCGTGTCGTAGTGAACAATGTGCAATTCAGCGAAGTATTGAACTCCATTCAGGGTGTGTTCTGAACCACCATTGCTCCCGTTTCTGGCCCAGTGCAAGTGGAATTGAACGGCCTGCAACAAAAACAAAATCAACTGCTGCTGCAATTGGAACTTCATGCGTATGCTTATTTGACGTCATTCAACAATACAGTAACAATATTAAAACATGTATGAATGCCATCTTGGCACAGACCAATCGATAATTTTCTACAGGCTTGGTTCAGTTTGCAATGAATGTCATTAGGTATCTTTCTGCCGCAAATACTGCCACTATGCCCCTATATCAGATGAATTATCTTAAATGCCCCGAGGTTGTACAACAATCGAATTATGAGGGGGTGGTTGTTCCGCGTAACTTTATGACGTTCTTTAAAAGTTGTAAAGATTGTTATTAATATTGTCGCAGTTATAAACAGCAAACACAATTTATAACCAAGCGTGTCTATACAACACTCACGCCCAGCACGTTCTTCAACATTTTGTTCGAATGGAGACAAACATCGCTTATCACTTGTCCTGCACCCGAGGTTCACAAAAGTAAGAAAGGAAATACTCAAACAAAAATATCATCAACTTTGTCTTGTGAAAGCTTTTGTCAAGATCGCCTTGTGACGTCACCCAACCAAGGATGATTTCAACCATGTTTTTATGAAATTCCAGGTGCTGAAATAGACAGTTGGTGATTGACGTGCGTCCAGTTAAACAAAAGTTATGTTTTAATGCAAACGGTAGAAAACACAGAAGCAGTAGCTGACAAACGGCTAGGTCTTGTCAATTTTATTATTTTGTCTATTAATAAGACGCCCAAATTTTTCTTCCTCAACTGTATTATCTCAGGATCTGGGCAACGTGGATCTTGATTAAAAGTTGAAGAAAAATCTATTGCAAGAGTATCCGAAGTTGAAACTGAAAAAATTGAGTGAAGAAGTGGCTGTGCAGCCCCTGTGTCCCACACTGTTCTTTGGAATCAAGTTTGAGGAGAAATCCTGCGCCCGATTAGCGAGGGAAGGAATGGTAACGTTTTCTCGTTGCATTAAAGTCCTTGCTGCCTCGTGCTGTCTTGTGTACATTGACTAATTGGTAGAGGGTCGGTGTTTCCATTTATATGCGTCCTGCAGCGATTGTTTCAGAGTTTTCGTGTTAGGGTGACTTACAATTTTTTCGGTGATCGTGGTAATAAGGGCACTGCTACACTCGCGTACCATAGTGTCAGCACAAGTTACTGTAGGTCGAATCAAAATGCATTACAATGGATCAAGCTGGATGCACTGGAATGCGGCAGTGCTCACTTGGAGGTAGCCTGGCGCAAATCACGTAAATAGCTTACCAGTTGGCTCATTAAATACGGAGAGGCTACAACATGATCTTGGTATGCAATAACAAATCGTATTTGATTCTGCACTCAGACGTGCTTTTGTTTACCTTGGCAAGCATCATGTTTACAAATTCCAAGCTGAAACGAAATAATATATCAATATATTGTCTTTTACTAGAACAGGGGTTCCCAGCCTGGGGTACATGTACCCCCAGGGGTACATTTGCTTATCTGAAGGGGTACATTTAAGGTTGACAATAGAAGAGGAAAATATACTTACATACCATTTCTTTCCAAATATTTATACAGATATCAGTGAATGATACATTCACAAATTCCTATATGCTTATTGTCAAATACATCTATGAATATTCATGACAAAATATTTTGTCATGAGAAATTTTAGGGGTACGTGTTCATCTGTCGAAATGCTGAAGGGGTACATGGTAATGTGTTGAAATGCTGAAGGGGTACATGCTCATCTGTCAGAATGCTAAAAGGCTACATCGTAAGAGGAAGGTTGGGAACCCCTGTATTAGAAGAAAGGTAACTGACTGATTCGTAAAAAGATTTTGTGACACAAGATCATGTAAAGTCTCACCTGATAGCTGGCTGGCAACAGGCTTCTGTTGTTGATGGTGTAAGCACCTTGTAAGTTGACTTGCACTGTGGAAAATATATTTTTTTAGAAAGCAGGTTAAAGCTTTATTTTGAAACAGAGGAGTACACCAAAAATAACCCTTGCATATACAATAATGAATTGCTTAGCCACTAGACAATAAAGAAAAATGTTGATATATTGTTTGTAATCTCAGGACTGAAACATTTTCACATTTTACGAAGCAATCCACAACTTTATGCAGTGTTTCTAGTTTACACAATTGAGAATCTCATCAGTGGTCTCGTCGAGAACCTAGACGAAACGGAGACTTAATTTAAACCTTGAAGTTGAGAGTGTGTAAAAGAAGCCGAGATCAATAACGAAAAAAGCTAGGCAGCCGAAAAAAACGTTTGTCGGCTAGAAACACTATTCCATTTCTGGTGGGCGTGTCGTTACCCCAATCAGTTCAAAAAAAGAAAACAAATCGATAGAATTTCATCTTATTTTTCTCACGTTTGAATTTGTGCTTGTCACAAACCCGTATGAAAGAAAGCAGATGCAGTTACTGGCGCTTTGCACACAATCGGTTTTCCGAGTCCTATTTTAAGATACTTGTACTAAAACAGATATTATATTTATCTTTTTGAGATATGGTTACCAAAATATTTTGTCTTGCTAATCTCGAGAGCAAGGTTTGCATCCGTCGAGATTGGGACCGCGACTCGCTATTACAAAACAGGTGATTAATTTTGTGTAGAGTCTGAATTAACGGTGCCAGATATCAAACAAAAAGTAAATAACTCGTTTTCTATGAAATCGTTAGGCCTATTCTAAAAAATAATTGGGCAAAATAAAATGGGGCTCAGCAATTGGTTGTTTAAAATAATGGGGCTCAGCAATTGGTTGTTGCCACAGTGTCCTCGTACTTTCAAACTACCAACAGTGCTGTTTCGTAAATTTATTTTTCTTAAATAAGTTCCAAAGCACCATAGTGCATTTTGAAACAGATTCTCGTTTCCGTTGCAATGTTACGTTTTTGAAAATATTGTGTATATCTGCAATAAATTCTCTGCCATCAAAAACAACGATTTGCTATACTTTTTAAGTCATTCTATGTCTCTGTGATTTGAAAAAATACGAGGAAAATAAAAAAGTACGTAATTTTAAATGAGGTCATTTGTATAAAACAAGCAAGCACTTTTTGCAAGGCATTTTTTAAAACAAAGCTTTTGCATTCTTAGGGTACAGGGTACAAGGAAAGTTTATCATTAGTATCGTGTCGAAAATGAATTTAGGCAATAGTAACATACCGAAATGAAACTGTTGCCAGAGGAATTAGACGCGATCGGTGACCCTTGGAAACTTTGTAAGTCATAGAATTTATTTAACTCAGAACACACAGCCTATATATTTCATTTAGTTCTAAAAATTCCATGTGTGTCCATAGTGCCGCTTGCAAGCAGTTCGCCTCCTATTTTAAGCAGCAGCACAACCGGTACATTTGGTGGTACCAATTGCGTCAGGAGCTCACTTCACAAATTTTTACTGGTGACAGTTCTATAGGTGTTGCAGACGAATAATGTCAAGTAAATGTGTTTTTTATCGGATGGTAAATGTGCATCTTCAGCACATTTCACCTCGTAATATTGCCCACACCAGCCTAAGATAATGCTCTTTGTCAAAAAACGTAACCTATCAAACAAAAAAGATCTGAATGATATTAATTACTATTTTACAGAGTGCTTGACAAACAGGGTTTTCGTGGTTCCAATGGACTAAATGACAAGGCCTAACAGGGTCAAGAAACGATGATATTGGTAAAACAAAAATGATTACAAAGCACACGCCAACCACGTATTCGCCAATAGATAGAAAATAGCTAGAAATTATCCAGGTGTTTTAGTATCACATTCGTAACGATTGCCGATCATACTCTTTCCTCGCAACTATTTAACTAATTAATTGTCCCGTTTGTTCCATCACATAAAACCATTCCATTCAGGAAGACCCGCTCGTGAAAAGCAGGCAGCGAAGGTAGTAGGGAGCTTGCGTGGATACAGAACTGGCAAGCCACGAACAAACGATAAACTTCCCATATCGTAGGCATCAAAAGCTTGTTATACGCTACTCAAAGGCTCATGGGCGGACTTAGGGCGCCAGGTAGGGCCACGCCTCTCCAGAACCTTGTCTGCTCCACAGTGGACCCAAAAATTTTTCGTGTGACGTCATGGCACTTTGAAATTATTTAATGCTAAATTAGAGCAAAATTTTGAACAAAAGAAATTTTTAATCATATTGTTTAACGTCCTTCAGAGGAAATGAATTCTCTGATTGCAAGTTGTTCAGATGTATGGCGTAAGTGGCCACCTCTTATGGTTAGCGTCAAAATTCCTGGCTGTACTCGGACGTTTCCAAACATGAAGAAGCAACGTCTCGGGCCCGAAAGAGCTGCAGAACTGCATACCGGTAACCTCTGCGGTCTCCCAGATTTTCACGCAAATGATTGGAACAACAAGACTCCTTTCAATATCTCGCAGGAAAATCGCACATGTACAAGATCTTTGCTGGCCGTGCTTGCTGTATATAAGGTCATTCGTCGTAACATGATTCATTTTTTTACATAACCACTACTGTTAATCTAAACAGGTTGGTGGAAGATGATGAAAGGTGTTGGGTCGGCCAATATAACGTTAAATTCTATTGTGTGTAACTGTGACTGTCGTGAAACGTGAATAGCATTGAATTTAGTGAGTATTGTGGACTGACCTTCCTTTCATTTTGTTTTCTGACCATTTACTTACATCAATCAGTTTACAGGCAAAACTGTTGGAAAGCTAATAAGAATAAATAAAAATGAACATGTCGATTGGGAAATTAGGATTGGCTGAATACAAACGTTGCTATTTAACCCAAGGCGTGATTTATTCGTGGTACAGCTATGCCGTGCGATATACGAAATTTATATGTCCATCTAAGTATGCAGCGTCATTCTGAACGCCTAGTGTAATCTTCGTCTGTAGGTACGTTTGCACCCCTTACACCCCAAGCTTATAGGTGTAGAAGCAGGCAATTTTTGTGGGTGCAAAGGACATTTTGAACAAATTTACCGCAAATTTGCCTGAAACACATTCATGCGACAAATTTTTTTCCTACAAATTATCTGTAGAGGTTGTTGCAATATATTTTCCTCTACCATGTTGCCATAGACCTGAAAATAGAAAATTTGGTACTTGAAATTTGGTCTAAAACCAAACTGAAAAAATGTACGCCAGAGCTGTGCAAGAACATTGCCAGAAGGCTCAGTACATTGAGCATCTGCTTAACAGTTCTCTGGTTTGGTGTTCCTTTTACAATCCAGCTGTTGCTGCCCGAAAGAAACCTCACATCTAGCTGAGGACATATATGCACCATGCAAGATACCGTATGATCAAATATGTTTTGCAAATACGGTCCTTAAAATTAAAAACGCAGACTTTCTGTACTTATGGCATGGACTCAACTGATATGAAGTAGGTGACCTGCAGCATACTTGATTCCAAAGCACGTAAATGTACAAAACCACGTAAATGAAATGTCTGTTTTTGCCCGAACTTTCAAGCGAATTGGTTGCTCATAAACTCTCTCATAATAAAACACAAAGCCACTAGAAACAGTTTGTTGATTCTATAAGATTTAATGTGGTTTTTATGACATAATATACATTCACTTGTACACTTAATGAAAAGAAAAATAATTTCATTAGTATTGTTAATAAATATCGAAATTTTTGCCCAAATTTTTCGTGATTTGGCCCAAATTTTTGACAAGTCAAAACTTTTGGGGGTACGCTTTCACCCCCTGCACCCCCGGCTCCTACACCACTGCCCCGGTTCCTACACTACTAGTTGAGTATATTTTGTTCCAATATCCTAATATGGAGCGATGATAGTTTGTTATACAATAGTCAATACAATTACACATAAACTTGTACAACAACGAATAAGGAGAATTGTGTGTACAGTAGAATAATATGCGTATTGTGTCAACAAACTTCGCCAAAACGTTGGCTTGTAAAAGTGAACATTGTGATGTCACAAAAACGCACAACCAGCAACAATGACCACTATACGCCACTGATAGAATTGTATTTGCAGCAGACTCATCAGTCAAAAGCGCACAGACCCATCTCTGCAAGCGGTTGCAACTCACAGGCGTGACCGTTGTTGGTGAGGATCATCGTGTTTGGCGGCGTCTGGAACAGAGAGTGGCTGAAAGGTGGCAGAGATTGATTGACAACTGTTTGACTGTGAATGATGGCGATCGGAGATTGCGCAGGCTCACCGCAAGCTGAACTGATGTTTGCCCAAAAAGCAGGACCTGGAAAATTTCGGCAGCAGTAACATCAATGTTTTGGGAAATTAGCACCTCAAAAACCTTAACAGTTTTTTTTCGAACAAAACCTAGAAAGATTTTTAAAAAGATCACAACGACAGCATCAGGTACATCTTTTTGCCATCGCACCAAGCCGTTCGATATTCTAATGTATAAACTTTGCGCTCTCTAGGGTATTTGAAAGTATACGATAAAACCTGCCGTGTTGGAAGCTCATTTGCGGATTAAAATGCGCGCGTTTCGGAAAATTGAAGGTAAATTTTAAAAACTTTGTAAGTTTTTTTTTATCACAAATTAATTTGAATGACTTCTGGGATGCTGTTTGTCTAGTTCTCATCATATGCAGTTTCGTCTTAACTTAATTAGGGGTTTGCAGGATCGCATGGCCAATATGTAAGTCACCAACACATCCCACCTTACAGTACAGAATCCTACCTTACACATCCAGGCTAACCTGTTATGCTAATTTTTCTTACAGGAAACCTCACTAGAATTTATTGTTTTATTGAAACGTACCGGTATTTCCTTCATAGCTCCACTCCGCTGATAACGACAGCCCTGTCAAAGAAAATGTAATTGTTTCACAAACGCTGCGTTTCAATCAAAAACTTTGGAGATAAAAGGGAACATCTGATTTCTTTCAGAATTTATGTGAAACCTGCAAAACTGCTTATGGTAAAACAACATTTTGCAAGTATGGTTAAAGACAGTTATAGTCAATCAAATTTTCATAGATTTTACGGTGATGTTGATCTGGTGCATTTCCGATCTCTGGCTTTTACTTCTTCCTTACGTTTCTCGTTTATCTGCATTGATTCTAAAATTTGCAGAAAGTTTGAATCAGTGCAGTAGCTGTAATGATAAGGCATAATTCATTATCACAGTTTTTTTCGCACTGTTGCTTGCTGGATTTCGCAGTGTCACTGAAACTTTTCAAGCCTACTCAGCCGTATAAATTTCGTAAGATGCTTGGTTGTCTGTATTAGAAACCCATATTCACACAAGGTGTACGTATCACTTAACCCCATATACGCAAGATCTCAGTGCAGCGTCAGACCCTTGTCTGCAAATACTAAGGCATCACGCAAACGTTATAAGCGCATCGATGCTAGGAGACATCTCTTATTTACCAGACGTTCCATGTTATGGAAGTAGCCTTCGATTTAAGGATTCAGCAGTGGCAAGAAACTCTTTCTTGATTTGAAACGTCTGCCTGATAGAATTTGCTTGTGCAAGATGTGCCTTGCACAGGAGATCTACCTTGAACTTTCTCTTCTGTTGGCAATTTTTTTCCTAATATCAGGAGGGATAGTCGTAGTGCCCAAGCTGACAGACTGTTTTTACTATTGGATAGCATAGGTTGGAAGGATGTGCACGTTGTGTTTAAAGTTGAAAAATCACTCCTTGTGCTTCACTTAGGTGAACGCACCGAACTCAACTGTACATTAACGCGAGTTCGTGAAGGACACTGGTATTGGGTTGCGAACGGGTAAGTGAAAATATCCTAAAAGAGAACGTAAAGTTTTTTCTGCAACTGTGTTTTTCTGCAACTGTGTTTAGCATCATGATGAACTTTTTTCCTTCATTTAGGTTTTTACAAGTACATATAGCAGGCCTACAACGTTTCGGGGTACAACGATTACTGATTGATTTGCTTAACATGTCAACTGATTTGATCCGGGCAGTGTTAGACGTTAGTGTTAGAAGTGATGCAGGACCATAGGCGTAGCCTTGAGGGGGCAGGGGGAATGCCCACCAATTTTTAACGTATATAGTCATTTTGTGGTTTGAGAGGCGGTATACTAAACAAAATAGTGTTTTTCAACCCCACAAATTTCCCCCCCAAAAGTTTTGGGCTGGCTATGACACTGTGTAGGATTGCCGACCGGTCACCATCTGGTGGTCTCCATGTTAGGTCTTGAAAATTCAACATGACTCAAGCGAATGCGCAGGAATAAAATGTGCTTGGGAATTAAGTGGGAAGCTCTGGTTGTGAGAAATATCTTTCAAGATAGCGCAGCGCTTTTGCTTGGAGAGCTCCGGGAGCCGGAAGGCACAGTGGACATAGAATAAAAGTGGCAGTGCTTCAAAACAGTTGCAGTATGATCAGCTCCGTAGGCGTGGACAGAAACGACTCTGTGTGGCAATGTATTATGCATATGTAACGCCGCAGTGGAATTAAGAAGAGAAAGATGCTAACCGAACAAAGAAATCAGCTTTCACGGCCTGGTATCACAACAAATTCGAAACTTTTTGTGAATTCGCAACAGCATTGGAGTTTTCCAGTTCAGTAATTCATTTTAATACCTGTATTTCTTCTGGGGAGGGACGGGGGTCAGGAGTGTTCAGAGGACTCGAAATACCTCACAGTCAACAGCAATTTCAGATGGTGCTGCTGGTTCCACACCAAGACGACTCCAAGCAAGGTCGGAAACGTAATGCCGTTACCTGGTCCTATTTCGACCCCTGGGCCGCTTTCCCATGGGTGTAGTCAGCAGGCCTTGCCCCGTCAAACTTTTCTAGAACATTCTGATCAGATGGTTGCACCAACGTAGCTGAGATCTTTCTATTCGGAGAAGTGGCTCTACATTCAGGGCTTTACGAATTTCACAGCTGCGCACTTTGTCGCGAAGTGTCACGCCGTGAACTCTCTGCAAAACCCCTCTCTCTCACTTGTACTTGAAACAGCACTCTTTCAGTCATTGCACCAGAAGCTAGACCATAGGTAAGGATCAGAACAAAGACCGATTTATAAACGGTATGCTTTGCGGTGTTTGAAACCTCCCGTTTCGTGACCACAGAGTGATAAAGCTCACGCAGAACTGCGTTTGCTTTACCAATCCGCATATCAATCCCCTTGTTGCGCTTTCGCTCTCTCGTTACTACCAACCCAGAGTACTTGAACTTTGTATTGCTGCAAACAATGACTTGAGTTTCTAGCCAGCCATAAAATCTCAGTCCTTTTAGTGCTGATTTTCATTCCGGCTTGGTCGCACGTTTCTTAAAACTGATAAAGTTTATTAAGACCCTGTTGAGAAGATGTTAGCAGTACCAAATCGTTCGCAAATAGCAAATAGTTGATCTTGAAGCTCCCAAAAGTGGCATCCTCGTTGACACGACTGTGACAGTCTGTCGAATTTGCATAGACTATGAAGAGGAGTGGTGATAGCACACACCTATGTCAGAGTCCAACACCCAAAGTAGTGAACGGCTGTGATTTAAATCCTCTGACATGGACAGGAACTTCTGAGCAGGAATACAGGGTCTTGACAGCCAGTAAGCGGTGGCCGTCAACACCGCAAGCCGCAACACTCCCCAAAGCTTTATGCGTGGATCTCGTTCATATGCTTTTGGAAGTCGACAATATATATGTAGGCCTCTTTGGGATGCTCCCAGTATTTCTCGAAAATTTGCTGGAGAATATAAATTTGATCTCTAGTGTTGTGGCCAGAACAAAAACCACACCAGGTATCCTCAAGCTTTGGTTTAATTATTTCAGGACATCTTTAATCCAGTCACTTGGTATACACTTTTCCAAGGAGGTCATGGGGAGAGAGTTGCCCCGGTAGTTAGTACATTCTCTCTTGTCTGGGATTTTATAATTTCTGCCTAACTGGATTCTTGCGCGTCGGGAGGATTTTTTTCCAGGGGGGCCACGAGGGGATTTTTCCAAAATTTTTCTTGGGGGGGACCAAAAGTGATAACATT
>JGI24021J15306_10002180_pt1 | contig 20700 bp, 10 predicted proteins | sample Ectturendosymbi1_FD_15306 | JGI IMG/M metagenome (IMG submission 15306)
AGCGGCATGTGCGCAAAGCTTCGCACCGTGGCAGCAAGCAACAATAGAGATCATGCTCACAATCTCTCTTACTATTGCTTGCTCGCGCTACATATATAATGGCTTTATTCTTCACGCACATACCGTTCGTGGTGAATCACACAATCAACGCAACGCCACCGGAGAGATTGCAACAGTGGTGGAAATGTGTTCCAAAATAGTTCAGCAATCCCAGGTCTATTCAAGCATGTTGAGCTGAGTAACATTATCAGGGATATATATTAACTTATTTACAGAAGCAGCATAAATTTGGCATCCTGCCTCTAACACAAAAATTGCTTTGAAACTGGAGCTTCAATAACATTATACCATATCAGAAACAAAGAATTATTTGCACATTTTCACCAACAAGAAAAACTTCTACACTGCAAAGACATCAAAAGACTTCTGCTGAAAATGAGAATGCCACAGTGCAGTATAGAGTAGAGATAGACCGATATATCGGCCCGGGCTGACACATAAGTGCCAAATGACATTAGATTTATTTCAGAAAATGCTTAGCCAATAATGCCATGGTTGACCATTTCCATTGGCAAGTATCTTTTTGATGTTCTAGAGCAGGGGTGGGAAACCCCTGGCACGCGAGCACTTCTATTTGGCATGTGAGCGAGGCCTCGGAAATGAGATCCTCCCCCCTTCAAATGAAAAAGTTAGTAACCAACAAGTCGCAGTGTTATCTGATGAAACTGGGTGTCTGTTTCTTCATTTTTGTTTGTTAACAATACGTCATTTAATTTAACCCTTACGTGCATTTGATGCCATATGGCTATACTGCAAAGAAATATATTATGACATGACAACTTAGTGAGTTCGCAACCTTAACAAATTTACTCAAAACGAGCTTAGTAGTCATTTGGCTTCACTCTTACCTAATATCATTCGTCTGCGCCATCATTTTTTCTTCATTCCAGCTTGGTTTATGAAGCTGTAGAGCACATGCTAGTTAGAGTTGCTTGTTACTGTACTGTCATAGGTTGATAAGTTGCAGCAGATGAGTAAAAGGTTTTATTAAATTTAAATTATTGCAGTATTTTAGGCCTACCTCTTGTTTTTCAGTAAAGAACTTGATTACGTTTTTTTTTTGCCCTTACAGATTGTGCATAGGACCATCAGCTAAGAAACATCGTTCAAGTGAAGATGACAGAGTATTCCAAACATACTGGACTAAAAAATTGGGTGTGATTGAGAAAGACAATAAAGCTCTACGTATTTTGTTTTGAAACAGTTGTTTGTAGAACATCTTCTGTAAAAAGGCACTTTGAAAGTGTTCATAATAACATAAACAATAAAACCGAGGAAAAAAGAGAAATAATTAGTAGCAAACTCAGCAAAACAAATAAACAAGCTGATAATTTTATGAACTTCATCTTGGGCAGGTCTAGCTCCAACTTAGTTGCTGCTAGTTTTGAAGTTTCAAAGGTCATTGCTCAACATGGAAAACCACTGAGCGATGGAGATTATATTAAAGAAGCTTGGTTAGAGTGTGCATCATTTCTTTTTGACAATTTTTCAGAAAAAGAAAAGATTATTCCGCGTATGAAAGATTTGTCTCTGAGTAGGAATACAGTTAAGGATCAGATACTTAAGATGGAAAGTGATACTACTAAGCAGTTGACGCAAGATTTGTCTTCAAGCAAGTATTTTTCTATTTGTATTGATGAAAGCACTGATATTACATCATCAGCTAAGCTGGCAATATTTTCTCGATTTTGTAAAGGTGATGAAATATGTGAAGAGATGGTTGTCCTTCTTACATTACCTGAGCGTACTATCGGAGCCGAAATATGTAAGGCTGCTATAAACTAATTTTCTTCTCGTCAAATTGGCATTTCCAAAGTATTGTCCATTACAACTGATGGCTCCCCAAGCATGACTGGTGAGAAGGCAGGTTTTGTAAGTTTGTTCACAAAAGAAGTTGGTCATCTAGTGATAGGTTTTCATTGCATCATACATGAAGAGGCATTATGCGCAAAAGCTAGCTTGAAGGAACTCCAGGAAGTGATGTAAACAGTTACCAAAGTTGTGAACTTCATTTCTGCTCTGGCATGACATAAAAGACAATTTGAAGTTTTTCTGAATGAGGTAAAATCTGTGTATAAAGGATTAAAAATGTACAACAATGTTCGATTGCTTAGCCGAGGTTTGGTTCATAAACGATTCATTGAATGCTTTTATGAGATAAAAATCTTCTTAAATGACCACCATATTTCTTACCAGGAATTGTCTGACTACAAGTGGGTTTCAAAACTGATGTTCTTTGCAGACTTTTGTGAACATCTGAATGAACTGAATGTTATATTGCAGGGTAGTGGTAAGGCACTTGATGTTACGTTTGGATACATAAAGGCTTTTGAAAAAAAACTAGAAGTCTTTAAGAAAGATATTGGGGATGAAATATTTAAATACTTTTCAAACCTCAAGAGGCATATTAATGATCTCCAAAACGATGACAGAACAGATCTTCAAAGCCTTCAGAAGCTATTTTTAAACATTATCGTGTCAGCTGTTGGGCAGTTCTTCACAAGATTTTTAAAATTCAGAGAACTAGAAGAGACACCAAATTCATGAGGTTTCCAGACAGTATAAAAATGGAGGAACGACACCTACAAAAGTTTTCATGGACAGACATGGATGAATTTGAAATGCAGTTGATTGAATTTCAGAGTAGCTCAATTTGGAAACAAAAGTTTATTGACCTTAGAGTTGACTTGGAAAACATTGAAAAAAAGCAATTATAGAAGGGAATATGAGAGAGAAGTGCAGAAAACAAACTACTGCGAGCTTGGAATGCCATTCCTGAAAAATTTTCGTGCTTAAAAAACTTTGCAACAGCATTACTCTCCATGTTTTCATCTACATATGCTTGTGATCTTTGTTCTCAGTTATGAACTTTATTAAGTCTCGTAATAGGACTAGCCTGACCGACGACATTAGTAGTTCGTGCCTATCTCTGAAGGTCACAAAATATAAACCCAATGTAAAATCTCTGTCACCAGTAATGCAGCAGCAGAAGTCTCACTGATATAGCACAAGAAAAGTAATCAAAGCTTTTTGTCGGACTGATATTTCCTTTGAAAAGTAACTTAAGTCTTGTTTAAAACGTTCACTGTGCATGTTTTGTTTTGAAAGAGGCAAAGCATTGTTTTTGTTTCGGTGTTGTTTTCAAGGTGAATAACTGTAAATTTGGTTATATTGTGTTTTCACCGTTTGGGTGAATTTGTATCATTTCTTCAAGGCTCTTCACATACACCTTTAAGGATGTCAAGTGGTATGTTCTCACAAATTCTTATTGGCAATCGGAAGAATTTTGTCACTGATTTAGCTGATTTCGGCACGCAAACCGAAAAAAGTTGCCCGCCCCTATTCTAGAGGAATTGAACCGTACCATAAGTTTACTGGGAATGTGATTTGTTTTTTACAGAAGTGAAGGTTAGACTTCTCTGGCATGGATTTTCCTCGTGTGGCAGTGGTGCTGCCTTGTTCTTACAATTTTGGCAAGTTTTTGCTGCTAAAAGTTTCTCAGTTGTCGATTTTGCAAGGATGGATATATTTCACATTATATTGATAATGCTTGACTATACAACAATCAATATGTTATATTTCGCACAATTTTCTAATATATTTTAACATTTTCAGATAATGGCTTCTTGTGGGCATTAGGCTTGTTCGCAGGTCTCAGACAAGGAAAGGTGTGTTAAAGGAATTTGCTTTTTCTTCAATACAATGTGCTTAATTTATGAAACACTACAAATTTGTAAATAACTCACTAAAAACTTGTTTATCATTCAATTTTGATGTTGACATAGAACAAGATTCTATTTGAATAAGATTTTAGGACTAAGGATGTGTAGAGTCTTGTGAAATTGAATGAAACCTATAAAAACATATTGATACGTTCGACTAAGCTGCTTTTGTCGAAACTAATTACTTTGAACACAGATATGTGCAAGTCTGAATCATTGCAAGTTATGAAAGCAAAACTTGATTCCTTAGAAACCTACAGCAAACCTAGAACTTTCACTTGCACTCAATTTAGCAATGCTTTTTGGTGTTGTTGGATTATAATTAATCATTATATTAGGCTGATAAGTAACTTTGTTCTTTCTGATGCACAAGTTTTTGTCAAAACTTCTCTAAACACTGGCAAATGTTCTTGCAATGCAAAAAAGGTTTTTTTCATTCTGCTTGTTTAAATAGCATTTTAGTTTTTCACTTAACACCAAAGATATTATGCAGTTTTGTTGGTAAGGTCTCAAAGCATGTTAAGAAAAATAAAATCAATATATATTGCCACATAAGCCTACTGCAAATATTGCTAGATGGTAATTATTTCTTTGATCTAAACATCAACTTTACAAACACTTTTTTAAATATATCATTTTAAGTTTTGCTTTTGTGCTGGCAAAATCTATACTGATCTGAGTGGTTGTTCTTGCAAGTATGTATATATCCAAACTGATAAAAACTATTATTAACATTTTAACCAAGTTTTTTTAAGGCGTTTTAGGGACCCAAATAGGGTCCCTAGAATCAGAGAAATCGGATCCCTACAGACCCATACTGGGTACCTAACATTTTCCTTAAAAAAAACTGTTTTAACAATATCACAATAGTCAATAGTTACCTCAGTCAACAGCAGAAATTTGTTTGAAAAAGATGAACATATAGAGCAAAAAAAATTTTTTTAATTTGGGACAAGAACTAATTCACCATTATTGTAGATACTTCCATATCATTTTACGAGTCATGTATGGTAAACTCTGCTAATTGTTATTCACCATCCCACTAACTTTAAAAAATAATCTAAACTATATCCTACTCCCATTCTCTAATCAGACAATATTCGGTCAGCACACAGCTCATTTTATGTACCATGGTCAAACCGTTTAAATAATTTAAATAACTTTATTGATAGCACAGCATAAAATATTTATGGTTATTGAAAAAATCTAGGAAATAAGTGATCATGATTTTCTGTTAACACAATGTCATGTTTAGGAGTTAAACTGAAGTTCAATGCAGTAACAACCTTGTCAGAAAACACTTGTAGCTTCATACAAGATCATTTTTGCAATTGATGCAAGGGCTCTGACTTGCTTTCTTTGCAAAAACACCCACTTTTAACACCCAAAGCTTCACAAAATCATAATCTTAACCCCCACATAAACATACATATAAGGTCAAGGGTGTCTGTAAAGTCTGGGTACATGGTAAAAGACACATAAAGTCTGGGACAATCCTTCTCGTCCACTCAACAGTACCAAATTAACTTGATTCATTAATTCTTTGGACAGAGCCATCATCATTTAAATACACCTATGGGGAGGAAAAATAACCTAAACAAAATAGATAGTGAAAACCCCCATGTACCCAGACTTTGTGGACACCTTGTACTTCAAACATGTGATCATCAGATTCTGCTTTGTTCTCAATACTTCAAGTCAGGGCTGGCCAACAGGCAATCAACTGGACAATTGCTAAGTCTCAGCTAGTCAATCGCACCTGATTTTGCCTTGAATTGACAAGATACCTAAAAAGAACATTCATCAATCAATATTCTTTCTTATCGCATTTTATGACATTTTCTACTTGTGACTTTATTGCCGACAGGTTGATCACGAGTTATCAAGAAATTTTCTAGTCGATCTAGTAGAAGACAAGTTGGCCACCACTGCTCGAAGTCATCATCACATCCTTCTGCATCCACTATCCTAGTCTACTGTTTTAGAATTAAAATATTTATCTTTGATTGTAGTTCAGGCTCGTATCTAGTGCTTTTATGTTGTATATGAAGCATTCCAACCATAGGTGCTAAGAGTAAAGTTTCTACAGGAGTGCAAAATCCATGACGTCACAAAATATGACACCAAAACCTGCGTAACACCTTTGGAGCTGGCTGAGTTTCGGTTTAAAAGGTATAATTTGCCCATATTAGCCAAGTCTTTGCAACTCTATAACTTGCCAGTTGATTGTGCTATCTAAGAGAGCTGTTCAAACCCTCAAAATACTTGGCAAGTCATATAGCTTGTATTGAAAATAAGTTTTTAGGTTTTGGGTTTTCAGGTTTTTTGTGGGTGACGTTATAAGTAGGGTAGGTTTAGGCCTTTTGGCCCAGGTTATCAGGCTGTGGGCCCCAACCGCAAGAGGGAAGTATTTCGCAAAAGGTTTTAGTGGAAACTAGCCTAAAATCTAAGTCTTTTGAGCCTTTCATTTGCTTTCCAACGCTTTTGGTTCAAAAGTTACAGCCAAAAAAACATAAAATTGATAAATTTACCAAAAATTGATGATTTTATTCTAACGTTTAGTGGCAGATGTGATGACCGCTGTTTTTTTTCAGTCATAGATCAACACGCAAAAACCTTAAAAGTCATTTCAGTCATGATGTTTGAAAATATGGGCTACAAAGCAGTGCTATGGCAAGTTGTGATGCAACTGTGAGACAAATTACTGAAATGTTTCAGTGTCCAAAATGTCCCAGCAAAAAATGACCAATATGTTTCAGCAAAACAGGACGACCAGAGTGTCTTTTCGCTGCCTCCCAGCCTTACGTGTCCGTATTGAGAAGTTTACTAATGCGGTCAAAAATGAAATTGTTGCAACATAATGTGTGAAGAAGCCATCATTCATACACAAATTTTCAGAATCACATCTTAATCAAGGTTCAAGTTCATTATCTTTCCAGATGACTCAGTTACGAAACAGAAACAATAATGATGGCCATCGCATAACAAGGAACCAATTGTCAGTGGAAATCAGAGTAATGAAAACACAATGGCAAAATAAATGGTGGAAACTCGAGTGTCACATAGGATTGGTGAGGTACCTTGGCGGTCAGTATCTAGTCAACCAAACTCATTTATCACTTTTTGCATGGTGTCAAAAAAATAGTTGGAAATCAATACAAAAACAAACAAACACAGAACATGGTAAAGTAAATTTACAGATGAATAGAGCATGCTTATGTACACAAAAGAGTGGGTCAAATTTAGTTTTAAGGAAATTTGGTGTGAACAAAAAATATGTTTAAACAATGTATGAAAAGTAAATAAGCCAATGATAATTAAGCAAGACAATACAAAAAGCTAAGGATCATACAATGATGTCGAAAACAATTGGATGTGCACAGGAAAGACAAAAGGCAAAAAAGTAAATATATATATACACAAAGAACAGACAACATTACATTAGTCAAATTACTGAAATTCTCAGTGTTTATTTCTTGATAAATGAAATGTTGCTAAAATATATAATTATGTATCTTTTTCATGTAGGAGGTGTTTCTTCAGTTTCCATTTGAAGGTAAAAGTGGTAGAAGATTTAATATAGTCTGGTATTGTAGACCATATACACTTTTGGGCCAACAAATGTAAAGGAACATTTTCCTGAAGAAGAGTTGACTCTAGGTTAAAACACATTGTTAGAAGTGGATAGTCTTGTGGGGTAAGGATGAATTGAGCTGACTGGAATAAAATCATCAAAATGGTTTGGAAGCTATTTGTTGTAACAAGAGTGCATAAATTTGCCTACTGATAAGGTATAAAGTTTGGGAAGGCATAAAATGTTAAGTGCTGGAAAGATTCTTCCAGAGATGTCTGCTTAGTTGGTCTCATTAGTTTCATAGCTTTATTTTGGAGATTAATGAGGGTCTGAATTGTTGCGATTGAAGCACGTCCCCAATTGAGAATTGAGTAAGACAGGGTTGAATTAATGAATTTATAGACAGCTTTCAATACAGAGTGTTGTGTAATGTTTAAGATTAGAAAAAACTCCACAAGCTCCCTGATCATTGTGTTTTTATCTTTTTTAAATGGTTTCCAGCTTAGCTTATTGTCAAGATCCTGTGTAGCCTACCCAATAGATTCTGTGTAGCTTAACCAATGGACTTTAACAAAAGATAGTGTTTATTTTGTGCCAGCACATCCACCTGCAATGGCAAAAGCTCTGCTGGGGCTATTTTGGCAATTAAACCATATCCAGCTTTGCACAATAATGTGGAGTTGGTGGCACTAGCAGTATAGCAAATCTGTTGCATTGGCCTTGCTAACAAAGATTGCACTTTAGATGAGAACGCCTTTTATGTACTGTTGCAACCTCTCCACTGGTATTGTGTTGAATGCAGACATGGGGTAATCGTAATTGTCAATCGTAATCGATCACAATCGATTACAGTTTTTTGAGTAATCGTAATCGATTGAATTGACCAAAAATGAAATGTAATCACTGCCAATTTGATCGTAATCTACGATTACATTCACGATTAAACTTGGATGTCTTCACCCTACATCACTGTGCGCTGAACGGCAGTTGTGGCGGCTGGGTTTCCTCCTTTATCATCGTTTATTATGGTTATGTTTCAGGAGAGGCCATTAGCAGTGTTTGTAGGGAATTCTCGCTTTGATGCAGCTACCCTTCTTGTTGGCCGCCAGAAGCAACGTAGTGAGTCTGATTAGACGTAGCAACAAAAAGAAGAGCTTTACTTAAAAACGGGTTGACACTTCAGCAACAGAATAGCGGGACATTACGAGGGGAGGTGTTGGTTTCATTTATATATACAATCAGAGTGAACTTATGAATGTAAGCGCTGGAGTAGGCTATGTATATAAATTAGTGTAGTAATTTCTATACAGTAAATTAATTTTTNTCAGANGAATAAGCTACGTTATTCCAAGTTGAAAGTACTTTTCCACAACACTGATAACTAGCACCAGATAGGCCTACTGCTAAAAAAACTCAATGAAACCATTGAGGTTTTGTTTACCATTGACATTTGGTCCAATAGACAGATGTGCAGCTATATTGGCATCACTGTTCATTTTATTAAAATATTTCCAAGTAAAAGCTGCACAATGCTATGCTGGCTTGCAGACGATCATAACCTGCAGTTAGAAGAAATAGTCAGCAATTTTGAAATGATCAACGAACAATTTTTCAACGTTGCTGGACAATGTTCAAGCCTGATGGATGTCGTTTGATTGTTAAAGATTTGAAGCCTTGATGTTTATCAACTGTAACAAAGATTTTAAGCATTGATCATTTTTGTTTAATTAATATTTAAAGTGTTTGTGGAAGTGGAGTAACTGACGGGAGGGATGAGGGGCGATTTGACTATGCTGGCCAGATAAATGTAAAAACCATGCCCCTGCTTAGCTTATGTTTCAGTTTTATTCTTTTGGTTTTCAGTAGGTTGTCATCCGTTTGCGTTTTTCAGATATTTTCCGTTGATTTGGGGTTTTAGTATAGCCATCCACACTCAGATTCTTCATTGTTTCTCAAGTTTTTTCTCTGAGTGTTGACTTGTAGGTCACCTACAGAAGCCAGTTGGCCTTTTTCAGCTACGTTTTCCTCTAGCTGAAGCCTCTGGTCCAACCACTGGCTTGTTGACTGCATGAACATCTCATTAAACAATTATTTTTTTTNCAGTGCTTTATCCTTACAGATTAGTAATTTTGTTTATTGCATTCATTATTATCGCATGTTGTCTNAAAATATACTTACATCTAATCATGCAAATGGGGTTTGTTTTCGTTCTGAAGATATTTCAAGACAAATGTAATCGTGATTACTTTCAATGTGATCGATTATACATTGTGATATTGTTTATTCGTAATCGTTATCGAGCAGGTTGCAAGTAATCGTAATCAATTACATTTGTGGTGTAATCGCCCCATGTCTGGTTGAATGTGCGATAGTCTTCGCGCGCATCCACAAACGGAATGTGCGCGAAGAATAACACCCATATATATGTGGTGCAAACAAGCAATAATAGAGTGATTGCGGTGTATGACTCTATTGTTGCCTGCTGCCACAGGATGAAGCTTTGTGCACTTGCCACTCAGGCTTTCCAATCACAACAAAATGGTCCTGTGACCAGGATGTGAAGGTTGTGCCAGGTGCTACCTTCACAAAAAAACGTGTGATCAGTGCAGTTCATTGTAAAAACAAGGGCATGTTGTTGCAACCCCTCCACTGGTGTTGCGTGGAATGTGCGATTCGTCACAAACACGATGCGTGCGAAGAATAACACCCATATATATGTGGCGCGAACAAGCAATAATAGAGTGATTGTGGCGCATGATCTTTATTGTTGCATGCTGTCCCAGTGTGAAGCTTTGCACACTTGCCACTCGGGCTTTCCGATCACAAGCAATACTTTGTTAAAAAATTTCGACAACCAGACACGGTTTTACATTTTGGGTTAGGGTTTCAGGTCACATGACAAGGGACAATATGCAAATCCAAGTGTATCATCCTTATCACATGACCAATCAGATTCAGCTAATGGAAAAGAGCTCAGTAGTGGTTTTGCCACTGGCAGCAAAATAGACATTGCCTTGAAAAAGCTGCAATCAATTTGAATCATATAATTTTTTCAATCAAGGTTTAAAAATGATATTTTTCAAAACTTTTCATCTAAACTAGATTTCAAAAAAATTTCAGCAGAAGACATGCTTACTCATTATGTTCCTTGCAAATTTCCTTGGTTTAAATACCATGAAAGTAAAACCTTTTGTTTTTCTATGTGTTGGGAAGCAAATGTTGTGCTGTTAAAAGTCGTCTAAAATTAGCATCTTTTTACTACAGTAAAAAAATTTTAATTGCTATTTGTTTCTAGTTATCTCCGTTAACTGTTTAGTTTTTAAATGCAGCAAAGCAAGCAATAACGTAAACTGGGCTATATGAAAAGTTTATTTACATGTGCAGTGGAAGACAAGAGCTCTTCTGTGGCTTTTCAATCTATCAATGTTGATCATAACTGGCTTTTTCATGCACCAACAAGGTCATCCACATCAGAATGTCAGATTAATTATGTTCTGTACTTAGCCTAGACCACTGTATGACCACAGCAAAATAACAAATTATGGGCAACTCAAATAAAAAAGTCATGCATTTTAGCATGACTTCATTCTATTTGAATAAACTGGAAATTGTTAAGGTAGTGTCTATTTTGCCACGAATGGCAAAAGCTCTGCTGGGGCTATTTTGCCATTTGAACCGTGGTCCGTATCCAGATTTTGTCCATATATAATACTGAGTTCGTGACACTAGACTAGCAGCACAATCAGCGAACCTGGTCAAGTTGGAAGTGTCTGTTCCTGCTGTGCAACTGGTCATCAGTTCAGCTGGCAGCATTGTTTTTTCGTAGTGTTTATTTTGTTGACAGCAGCAAAACCTCTGCTGGGAATGTTTTGCCATTCATTCAAACCCATTTGAACCTCTTCAAACCGTATCCACTTTTGTCCAGATGTAATGCTGGAGTCCGTCACACTATGGCACGATGAATTTAGTTGAGAGGACGTATCTATGCTTGCTGTAAATTGGGAGTGGATGATGGTTAGGCTATCACCATTGTTGCTTTCACTTTTATAGAAAAGGTTGCACTTTTGATCAGACCAGTTTTTATTAGTTTTTAAAAAGTTTCAAAAACTTTTGGGTTTATGCGTATGGTTTAGAGTTTAAAAGGATTTAGATTCAGCATTTAAGGCAGCTATGTCCAACATGCGGCAGAGTCAAAAGGTTTTGTGCAACCCAGTTTAGGTTTTCACTGTAGTGTAAATAGCCTACATATTGACAGCTTCTCCTTATTTTGATAAATATCTGTTTTCACTTGAGTAATTTCACTCTCTACAGTGATTTTGCAATATTTCTCAACCCCGATAAAAAGCGCTCTACAGACGTGGTTGTGCAACATCATTTTCATAATTTTGCAAACACTTATTCTATAATATGATATGGGCTATGGCAAACCATTGTGCTCTTGTATTGTGTGATTTATGCCTGTGATATGGACCACAAGTCTCCAATGAAGAATTATTATTATTAATTTTATGTACATTTGGATAAACAGAATTCCCATCTTTTATGACTGACGTTTGCTTATTATTGTTCCACAAGTCGTGCTTTTACATTATGATCATCACGTGTGCCATCACATCATTGCACGATGAGAAAGCGATTGTGATGTGATAAATACCAGAGATGAAGGGATTTAGGTTTGGATAACACTAAACGGAAGGCCGGGCGGACTGGAGGGCCGTGTTACCAAATGAAAAACTTGAATTTTCTACAGGCTGCCTGCCACACAGAAGGGCAGGACGACAGGCTGCACTACAGGACGGGCCAGTGGGCTGCACATTTAAACTTGGTTGCGGAAAAGGATGGGCCAGAGGGCTGCTCTTTTCTGCAGCCTGCCCTGCCCTTTTCCGCAGCCCGCCGGACTGCCCTACTGTGCAGCCTGCCAGCCCACCGAAAATTCACGTTTTTCATTTGGAAACATGGCCTTCCAGCCCGCCCGGCGGCCCTCCAATTAGTGTTATCCTTAGGTTTTTCGAATCCAAAAGCCTAATCAGATAATTTCATTTCAAAATCCAATCCAAATCTGATAAACTGACAGTTTCAAAATCTAAAAGTCTTGTTTAAATCCAAAATTCCATCAACAATCATGTTCTACAAGCAAAATAATTAACAGTAAAAGCAAAATAAATTGATCAATTATTTGATCAATTTATTTTGCCTTAATTATTTTTATACTTAATATTTTTAATCATGTTCACTAAGATTTCGTTTCCTTGTATTGCGCGATGGCTCTTTGTATAGTATTTGTTTAAAAGCCGAGTCATATGAAACAATAAATAAATCAATCAATCCAAAGCAGTGTTTGCTTCATGAGGCTAAAAAGACAATACAAATTACAAGATATACCTTGGAAACTAACTCTAAAGTTAACTTAATTAAACTTATGCTCTACTCTATTTTTGGCTCATAGCACTATAATAGTGGACATTTGATTTTGAAGACTTCAAGGCAAGCTATATATGAGCACCAAATTCAATGAAAAGCTCAGTTATAAAGTGTAACTAACATTATCTATCTCTAAGACAGCAAATCGGACAAACAAACCACCAGGTACAAAATACAACACAAGCGAATCATTCACACAACTGTAGGCTAAACATACATAAAACATTATAACGATCATGGATCAAGAAGAGGGACGGAATCAATAAAACTCACACAAGTTCCTTAACTTTGATGACGTGATACATAACAGAGCAGGCTTGTGCCTTGCATCAGCAGATAGTATCGTGATCCAAGTACAGAACACACATGATGTGCAATTTCGACGGATGTGAGAAACTCCACTAAGGCAAACTTACAGTTATGCAGCAGAGGTGTTGCGGACTCTGTTTTTTTTTACTCCGCATCCGATCCTGTGTGGTAAATTTTCAGTCCGACTCCGCTACTACCATGCTGCAAGTTATCCGATTCCTGTTTGACTTCGCATCAATGAAAGTCATGCATATTCCACATAATATCAACTAAGTGAGCACCATTTTATCTACCTCACTGTAAACACTCCTCTCACAAATTGTTAAATGCTTAACTCAAATTGATGGCAGTGTCTAATTTGCCGCCAAGATGCCGGCGGCAAAGTAAACATAAAAGATAAACCCTAAGCCTAACCTTAGCCTTAACCCTAACTGTAGCCCTAACGCTAGCCCAAAAGCTAACCCAATCGCTAACCCAAACGCTAAGCCTAACACCTAAGTGCAAACTTTGGAAAGTCCTTACAAAAGTAACAAAAAAAGAAGTTGTCAAGATGAGAGTCGAACTGAAAAGCAATGGCATACCAGACGTGAAGCATGACCTCTATCAGAGATGAGCACGGATCAGGACTAGATCGGACTGAAGTGAATTTTGGCAGGATCAGGATTGGATCGGACTGCAATTTTTCAGAAAATTGGCAGACAGGACTGGATTAGACTAAGAAATGTTTTGTTGTTTCCTTGTGATTATTCTGAACATATCAAAAATTTTAGTTGTGATTCGATTTCACAGATTTGTTAAATGGCAGTGTATATTTTGCCATCAATGGCAAAAGCTCTCCTGAGACTTTTTTGCAATTCGAACTGTATCCACCTTTGTCCACACATAACGTTGAGTTCTAGTAGCAACGTGAACATAGTTGAATGGTTAGGTTAGTGTCTATACCTGCTGTGCGAGTGTTCGCTGGTTCTCCTCTCAGTTTCCTTTGGCTTAGCTTGTAGGGATCACACCTTTGATGGGAATGTTTTTATGTAGGCTACTTTTACAAAAAGTTTATGGTTTAGGGCAGTGGTTTTCAACCTGGGGTCGTTTTCGTTTTTTCCAGGGGACGCGAGAAGCTTCTAATAAATCAGTATATTCATAATGAATTTCGATTTTTATATTTCGTTCATGGAACCACCTTTTGTCGTAGCCAAAATAATAGGATTAGGCCTACCTGGCAGTATTGCTGGCAATAATTTTGTTCGGGAGGGGCCAGTCAATGACGTCTTGAGTCACTGACGTCTTCTTGAGACTGAGTCCGACTGTTACTTCCGTTTATTTCAGGATTGTCCAACCCAAATGGCTTACTGAGTCAAAAAGTATGTTAGTGTCTTGACCAGGTCCGCACATTAAATGACATATTATTGAGGGCTGCACATTGAATGGCTTACTTTGATTTTAGCAAACTAAATTTTGCTTAACTAGTGTACTGAACCTGTTCGAATCCTAACTGCAATAGTAACAGACGTAATAAAGTGGCACTGAGGTCCACCTGCATGAAAAATGTCCAGTTCAAGTTTATGAAAACAAGGACAGGAAGTCAGTACATAAGATACTTTTACTACAGCGAAAACCTAAACCAGGCAGCTCAAAATCCTCGACCACGGGCTGAACTTGGCTGGTTTATTTTCTAAACCAACTGAAAATTGATACAAAGCACTAACATACATCTGAGCAAGTTTGTTTCGGGCAAAGGTAAGGACATTGCCTGTTCGTTCTCATTTTCTCCGCGCTGTGGTTTCCTGACAAATATATAGCCAACTTTTCCATCCAATATTGTTTTAAGTGTGATTACAACCATTACAGTTCTGTTGCGTTCGGCAACGCACGAATAACTTTTTGACCTAAGAATACGCTGTGCTTGTAAATTAGGCGATCTGATTGCGGTAGCTAACTTGGGAGTTATTCTAGTTTTGAATTGGTCGTGCTGTGGAGTTATCTGTATATGGCATGGGCGGGTCTCCCTCACTGATGCTGTCATGTGTATGAATTTAACAAAGGAGTTTTTGTTAGGCATAGTGATATCGTACAGTATTTTTTAGTTATTGCGATTTTCGATTGTGCAAACACAACTACATTTCATATGTACGACTAGAAAATTTCGGAAGGTTGTCGATAGGTCAAATTAAGTTTCAAAATGGGTCGCTGCTTGCAAAATTTGCAAAACCACTGGTTTTGGCCTAAACATTAGGGGTTAGGTTTAGGGATTAGGTTTCAGGTTTTGACTATAGGTCTAATTTTGGGTTTAGGTTTGAGTTTACAGTTTGGTTTTAGGTTTAGGGTTTTAGGTCATGCCACAAGGATCATATGCTCATCCAAGTGTATCATACTTCTCATATGACCAATCCGACCAATCGGAGTATTCCTAATGTCAAAATAACTACAGCAGTGCTTTAGCCTTTGATGGCAAAATAGACACTGTCTTTTCAAGTTTTGGAAATGCCAAAAGGCTGTGTCTATTTTGCCTCATGAGGCAAAAGCACTGCTGGAACAATTTTGCCTTAAACCAATCATATTTGGCTAAAGGCAAAATAGCTCCAGTACTGGTTTTCCCTCATGAGGCAAAATAAAAATACACGATTTTACGTGGGCGGATCATGACTGGATCGGACTGGTGATTGTGAAAAATGTTGCGAATCAGGACTGGATCGGATTCAATTTTATCAGATTAAGACTGGAATCGGACCGAAAAATTTCACAGTCCGCTCATTTCTGACCGCTATGCTATGAGCAGCACACCGATTGCATGACAAACTGACCTTTTCATTCGAAACCGAATGTTAGACTGGCGGCACAATAGCTCCAGCCAATCTGTTGCCGCCAGAATCTTGGCGGTAAAATAGACACTACCTAAATTGATATCAAAACATATGAAGCATTCATGTAGGCCAGGGGTCTCTATCCTATGTGGCCAGCAGACCAAATACAAGTCCAACCCACAAAAGCATTTCATTCGGCCTGGTAAGACATTTAGTCAATAATGAAATTATGATATATCAACAAAGCATTTGTTAATTTAGAATGAAACATATCCCAAAACAATGACATATAATCAATGTGCAATCATCGCTGGTGAATGAGTAGCCTGAACAAAGTCTTGCCAAATGTCACTTTTCCCACCAGCATAAGGCTTTTCTGACAGATTTCCATCCTTTAGCAGCTTAAACACAGAGTTTTGTTCTGCCATATAAACTATTTGAGACTATTAGATTAGGAGCGTAACATTTGCATTATACAGTTAGGCTGCTGTATAAGTTGCTTAGGCCTACATAGTGCTGTACAGTAGCCTACCTGAACTATTCAGCACTTCCTGGTGGAAAAATTAGTCTAAAAATGTCTTAAAAATGCAATCCCAATGAAACTAATGCAAGAATCTTATGTATATACGGAGGGCATATAAACTTTTATTGGAAAATCACAAATAAAACACAACAGTCAATCCAAAATGCATGGGATTGTTAAGAGTAATTAAAAAACGGCATGGTTTAATCTGTCATTACACTGCCATATCATGCAGCCATGAATAGAGCCTGTGCGTAAACCACTCATGCATTGAAACTGCGTAGTGTACTTTTCTGTCATTGCGTGGTACACTCTGGAAGACTTGCTAAATTATAGTAACTATACCAGGTTATACTTAATTCGTAATTACAGGCACAGCTGAGTCTCACAAACCATTCTTCATGAGCAAATTACAAAATCCAAATCCAGTCTGTATCCAGTTCTTGTTAAGAAAAGCTGAATCCGGATCCTGCCGGACGCCGCCGGAGTCCGGTCAAAACAATCCAAAATCCAGTCCATGCACACCTCTGTTATGCAGCAATTCACAGCAGATATGAACATTGGACTGGATCCGAACTACGGCAAATTTGGTTGAATTTGAATTGGACCCCGATTGTAAATCATTTTAAAATTTAGGATCTGGTCCGGATTTGGACTGAGTTAATGGAAAATAAATACGGCATTTTTGTTGTGAAAGTGCTGCATTTTTCGATATTTTTGGGCTTAATTTGGACTTGGACTTTATGTTTGAAGATTTTTTTGGACCTTGGTTGTATTTGGACTGACTTTTAAAAAATCTGGACTGGACCTGGATCGCAAAATATGACAGTCCACTCATCTCTGATTCACAGCCCCGCAACAGGGCTGAAGGTTGCAAAGAAGTTCAAAACAAAATTACCAAATCCAATCCGGTTAAAGCAGAATTTATAAAATCCAACCCCAATCCATCACAATATTAAAAATCTGCTGGATTCAAATCCTAATCCATGATGATCTCTCATAAATACGGTGTGTCAGATTTGAGCATTGGACTGGACTTACGTTGGACTGAATCCGGTGTCATGCGAAATTTCTGACCTCTGCGAAATTTCTGATCTGTTATTGTTTGTCAGTTATTTTGCTTCTCAGAATAAATAAATCAAGTTTGGCAATTACTTTTTTGATGTGCGTTGTGTAAATTAAAACATTTTGGTTAGATGTCAGATATCATAACAAGCTACAGTACGGGAACAACTTAAACCACCGAAAATTTTTGGACTTAGTCTTTGACCTCAATTTTTTTTTCTTTCTCACTCTAGCACAAACCCTAACCCGACACACTTACCGTAACACGAATCCCTAAGCCCTAATCATCAGTTTTCTCAGGGAATTTGATATGCATAATATTACTCTGTGCATGCGCACATGGCGTTAAGTCAGAAATTTCGCTTGACACCGGCCTATGACGAATTTAGTTGGTTTTGGCTTGGACCGGACTGTAAATTGCATTATAAATAAAGATTCTGTTTCGATAAGGACTGTGAATGCGTAATTTTACGTGAAATCGATTTCCTATTAAAAATTTGTTGATCGATTCTTTGCTTACACCTATCGTGGAAAATACATATTTGAATAGAGATATGTGCAAGTTTGAATCATCGCTAAAAGATGAAAGCAGATGACAGTAGACTGATTCCTCGAAAGCATATAGAAACACTAGTGCTTATAAGTGTTGCTTCATAAATTTAGGCTCCGGACTTGATTTGTTTTGTGTCAATAGCAAAGAATTGCGTAATTTTGTCGTTGAAAAGCTGTATTTGGTTAATTTTTGGGACTTTGTTTGAACATGAAATTGGAATTTTTTCTACTAGACTATGATTGGACTTGGACGTATTTTTAAAATTCCGGATTGGATCTGGAACGTAAAAAATAACAGCCCGCTCATCTCTGTGGTGTGTCTAACAACCACTGTTGCTAGTTTGGCTTGTTTGACAACCAGTAAAACAGAGGTGGCCGGAGTCACTTTTTCAGACTCTGAATCCGCTCCTGTCCAAAATTTTTCCTGTCTTCACAAATTTTCTATAGTGCACCCGGAAAAAAACACAGAATCCTGCCGGAGTCGACTTCGAATCCATGGCCACCAGTGAAAATCTGTGTGCAGTGAAAATCAAGGTCGCGTGTCTTACAACCAGTGTTGCTTGCTACTTTGGCTTTTGGCCTTTTCTAATTCCTTGGGAATTTTTCAATTTAGGAAAAAAGGCCTAATGAAATATTGGCTTTTTTGACGAATTCAATTCTTACGTCGGTTTGGCTGATTTCTGGAATCTGGCAGATATCTAGGCACTGTTTCTGGACACAGAATGATAAATTTTCATTGGCAACTCTGCACTAGAAGTTTGTAATTTTTATTATGCCTACTGCTGTTCCATGATTTAGTTTTGCTGTTTCAGCCTTTCAGATTAGCTTATTCCTTAGCAAGACCAAAATTTTAGGCGTTTATTAATGGAGTAAGCTTTATTCTGTATATGTATATACCAGTGGTGGGCAATTAATTTGGTCCGGGGGCCACTTTGATAAGGCCGCATCTAGCAGAGGGCCGTAACGTCTAATGGAAATACTGTAAAAGCAAGTCTTGGTTAACCTCAGCACTAACATTTACTGTGATTTGGACATATGTCCTGAATGCTTCCGCAGGCAACTGAAAACGCTGTGGCGGGCCACGTTTGGCCCCTCGGGCCGCTGTTTGCCCACCCCTGGTATATACCATGGGTTCTTAACCTATGGGTAATTACCCACATGTGGGTAATAATAATAGGGCAGCAGGTGGGTAATTAGTTTACCCGAACCTAAATAGTTTGATTATAGATGTAACAATGTTGCAGGTGCTCTTCTCTTTTTTTAAGTTTTGTTATTGTAATTTGCTTTCATTTTAGCTTTTTACGATTTCTCCTAGTAATCTAATATTTTCAGACTTGCTTCCACATAGTGGTATTTATTGTCTCGTGTTGTAACCAAAGTTTTGTGACGTAACAGTTAGATTTTTCGTGTTGCTATCCTGGCTCGTCTAGCTAGATTATGTGAGAAAGATTGAAAATCAACCTACAGGAGAGCTGTGTGTTGATTAAGGTAGAGTTGTGTATGCTAGTATAGCCGAGTGTATCATCATCATCATGTCTTGCGCAAGGCGCCCCTCGGCCAACAGGCTTAGAAATCGTTTTTCTCACCAAAAGTGAGAGTTCGCACTCTGGCGGGTGAGAGTTGTCACTTTGGCGGGTGAGAGTTCTCACTTTGGCTACTTTGGCGGGTGAGAGTTATCACCGCGTTGGTTATGAGAGTTCTCACCGTGTTGGGTGAGAGTTATCACCGTATTATGAGAGAGTTTTCAATGTGGTGAGTGAAAGTTCGGATTCGCGAGTGAGAGTCTCACTGTGGTAGATGGAACGTGGGTGAAAGTTCTTACTCTTTGGGGTGATGTTTTCCACTGGAGTATGTGAGAGTCTCACTCGCTGTGGTAGGTGAAAGTTGTCAGTCGTGGGTGAAAGTTCTCACTCTTTGGGGTGACGTTTTCAACTGGAGTATGGGGTAGTTTTCACTAGTGTATGTATGACGAGTGACAGTTCTCACCGTATTGGGTGAGAGCTTTCACCCCATTGGGTGAGAATTTTCGATGTGGTGAGTGAAAGTTCGGATTAGCGGGTGAGAGTCTCACTGTGGTTGGTGAAAGTTGTCAGTCTGGGTGAAAGTTCTCACTCTTTGGGATGACGTTTTCCACTGGAGTATGTGGGTGTTATCACTAGTGTATTACAGTATGTATGACCAGTGGGACTTCTCACTGACATGGGTGAGACTTACTTAGGGTGAGGTTACCAGTGAGGTATGAAAGTTAAGAGTTTTTTTATTGTGAGGGTTGAGGTTTCTGTCATGTTGAGCACCTTTACCATGTAATGCCTTACATGAAAGTTTCATTACAAATTGCAGTAGGTAAACTTTCACTTGTACAGTAATAGGCTACTGTAGGCCATAGGTGAAGTCTGACTTTCACTTGAGTAGAATGGAATGTTTTCAGTTTCACTCAACTTTCCAAGATCTTATTTCATAATCTCTTTCAAAGGCCAACTCTTAGGTTTTGCATGGTGGTTTTTGGAAGCCCTTCTGGATATTTTATGTTGTTGTGTGTTGACTTTAGTCTTTGTTGGTGTTACAAAAAATGCAGTTGGTTAACCTGAGCCATGCTTATGTTACAAAGCATGGAATCTTGTGGCAAGTTGAAAGATGGTAGCCTACTGTCAGTTGCTTATGCAAGTTGGATAGACT
>JGI24021J15306_10002182_pt1 | contig 20696 bp, 9 predicted proteins | sample Ectturendosymbi1_FD_15306 | JGI IMG/M metagenome (IMG submission 15306)
CCGCGGGCCATAGTTTGGAGACCCCTGGCCTATAGGAATAACTTAAAGGACTGCTAGAGCTATTTGGCCATTAGGCAAACCTGATTAGTTGAGTTGCTGATGTGACAAGGAGGAAACGCTTCGATTACCATATGGTCTTTATAACGTGACCTAAAAACTTAAATCCTAAGACTAAATCCTAAACCCTAAAAGTAACCCCTCAACTTAAACTCAAACTCTAAACCAAAGCCCCATACCTAAATTCTAAATCTAAGCCTGAAATGTTTTATAATAGTACTTAGAAAGCATTCCCATTAAAAGTAAAGGTGTCATTTCTACTAGCAAAGCCAAGGGAAATGGTGAGAGGTGAACTGAAGACCACCAGCACAGCAAGCATAGACAGTAGCCTAATGTTTCCCAACCTTTTTAAGTTTGCTGCACCTTGCAAAAGAGAAATATAATTTGCGGCACCCAGTGGTGAACCCATATTTGCTTAAAGGTTTGATTACATTTTGAAAAAGTATTTTATAATGATATATTGAAGGACACATTTGCTTGCAACACCCCTGAGTATTGCAAATGGCACCCTAGAGTGCTACGGCACCAGCACCGATATTGGCAAACACTGCACTAACTAGTCGACTATGTTCACTATGCTGCTAGTGTCATGAACTCAATGTTATATGTCAACAAAGCTGGATACAGTTCAAAGGGAAAAATAGTCAAGACAGAGCTTTTGCCATTAATGGTAAAATAGACACTATTTTTTTATGCATTTCTTCACTCAATGTTTGTAATGTGCAAGAAGATAGTCTTCACAATAAATAAGTAAAACAATAGTACAGCTAAACACAAATGTTAAATCAAATACATAACAAACATTAACGTAACACGGATGATGGTGGGATGGTCATCACTAACATTGCCCACCATCATCTGTGTTATGGTGGGCATAACACAGATGATGGTGGATATATTTTTAATGTTGTCCAATTGTGGAGTATGGTGGGTGAGTTTTTGGTATATATGTTATTTTGACATATTTTGTGTGTTTTTGTCTACTAGTATTTGTGCTTCTACTTTTCTCTTATGGAATTGATACCTGTGCATATTCACAATGCTTGACTATTGCACTTTCTGCTGACTGCTACAATTGATTTAGTGCTGAACCTTTCTGTAGTATTATAGTTGTGTGCAAATTAATGAAACAAACTAGTTTGTTAGGGTAGTGTGATGATTTGCAAAGTGAGTTGTTGTCTAGTTGGGAATTATAGTACATTTCAATGTGGTAATGTTTGAAATTACTCTTCAGTATTATCAATGCTCTTGTTGCTGTTTAGTGTGTGTCTTCAAGTGAAAATTTTTGATTAAAACCCTTTGAGTCCTGCGTGTGCCACTTGTAAAACTTTGCAATCCTATAACTCACCAGGCAATTGAGCTAGAGAGCTGTTCGAACCCTCTACGGATTCAGCAAGTCTTGTAGTCAAAATCGAAAAAAACAATTTTTGGTTTTGGTGGAGGATTTTCTGGAGGTGACGTCACAAAGAAGACATGTTCTAGAAAAGTAGGCCACCTTGGCCGGCCCTGGGCCCCAACCCATTGACCCATTCTTTTGGCTCAAAGATTTGTTGAAAACTAGGTCAAAATCCGCATCTATAGAGCCCTTGATTGACTTACTAGCACATCTGTGGCCAAAATTATGGGTCAAAAACCTAGTTTTGGGCCTAATTTGTAACTTTTCAGAAAAAGCATAATTTGCCCTTTCAGGCCAAACTTTGGCCGGCCATAACTCGACAGCAGATAGAGCTAGAGAGCTGTTCAAACCCCGTGACTAGTGGCTTCGTGTAGTTTAGAATAAAAAAAAACATTTTTTAAATTTGGATAGGGGTTTTGGGCCAATGGGCTCATGATGGTGGTCTGTTTTTTGGTTAATTATATGACGTCATCATCCGATCCCACATGCCAATATTGTGGCTCGCAGTATTTTTGGATTCTAGGCTAAAATATGCGTTTTTAGAGCCCTTGATCGAGTTTCTAGCGTTTCTGGTTCAAAAGTTATGCCAAAAATATTCCACATATGTCAGGAATTCCCAAGGGCGTTCAGGGGATTTCCCATATTAATATTCTACCATTTTTTCCATAACTCATCAACCAGAAATGCTAAAAAGTCCATCAAACCCTCTGAAACCTTGTAGTATAGCCTAGAATGCATTTAAATCTCGCGTGGTTTCGCGCTGCTGATTCTGCTCGATTCATGCACTCTCACGGGCCGTTGATGTCACGGATTATTTATAGAAACCTGTCAAAACAACCTGTGGTTTTGTAAACATAACAAGAAAGGCCGAAATCGTACGGCGAAAAGTTTTTTTTTCAGCCTAAACTACAAGTCTTTCCCCATTCAGAACGGATATGAACAGCTCTCTAGCTCGATCTGCTGGCGAGTGATGGCCATTTAGAAAGGGGGTGTGTTCCAACCCAAATTGGGGTTTGTGGGTATAGAAATTTTTACCAATTTTGTTTTTTTGGCCATAATTTTGGCTACAGATATGCTAGAAAGTCATTCAAGGGCACACTTTAATCACACTTAATCAAACAAACTCCCTTTTGCATTTTCTTGGCCTCTTTGGTAAAATAGGTTAACCAATCCAAGTGAGATGTTACCTCAACTGTAACTATATGTGCACAATCAACATATAATCAAACAAACAAGTGTGAACATGTGCTCATCAGGAAACATTCATAGTTTGGCATAGTAGGCATCATCAGTTCACACATTACATTTGGTATTGTGAGTATAGCATCATGAGGTTAATGATCTAGACCAGTCCTTCACAATATTCTTTAGCTTGTGTCTCATTTTACTGACATTTTTCGTGGGGCCAACTATGAGATACTGTGGTGAAATAACAATGATAAAATAGAAATATGAGAAACAAAATATATACAATGCATGCAATTCATTGTTTATGGGAAACTTGAACTTGTTTATTCAATATGATAAAGTTTTCCCAATGTAATCAATAGAAAATTGATAATTTTCAAGAAATATTTTAGTTGAATACTAGAAATCGCACCATTTTGAAATTGTTCGTGGCCATACTAGAAGTCCATAGCCAGGGTTGTAAAAAAAACCCACCCTGTTTTTTTTTTAAAGCCCACTTAGAACAAAACAAAACTTACCAAAAAACCCACTCTTTATTTTTCCTTTGAAAAATCTACTAAGAAGCAAAGAATGACATAAAGAGGACATTTGTACAGTTGACTATATTTAAAAAAAATAAAACAAAATGAACAGCAACGAGATTTGAAGGACTTGAAAAAATAAGAGAAGAATAAATCAAATAATTCGAGTAAATTCTAATTGTTATCTCCTTCAACTCTGCACAATCGGTTTATTTTAACCAATTTTTTAACCTTTTCTGCATCTAAACTTTTTCTAATTTTGGACCATACCAATTCATATGTTGAAAAAATATATATACTTTGTAGATGCTGAACTAGCAGGGCATGCACATAAACTTGATGTGAAACTGCAGAGTTTGTGTTCGAATTATTTTTCTCTGTTTCTTGTGTGCATGCTTGCCAAGCCTTACCATTTTAGAGTGAACTGACCAACACTTGCGAAAACAAAGATATGATACATTTCTTTACCCTTAACTTTGAATGCTATAATACGTATAACAGGTTGTTATTGTGTAATTCTAAAAATGGTGACATTCCATGATGCAATGAAAACAATCCAGAATGTTTTTTTTCTTAAAAAAAGAACAAAATCTTGTTTCTCTTTAAAAAAAACCCAAAAAACATTTTTTTAAACTAGGTGGGTTGTTTTTTTTTTTTGGGAAAAAACAAGTTTTTCTCAACCCTGTCCATAGCCCACCAATCCAGTGTAGCCCACTGGTTGAAAAGAGCTAGCCTCGATGTTCTGTAAAGAACTTCATAGTTTCATTGTTAACTTGCAGCTTACAATCAATTAAATTTGGTATGTGGTTGGTGTTTAAATTATTGGCAGGGCTGATAAAAATCATGGTTGAAAAAAAAATAAAAAAAGATTTTTCAAAGTTTAAATGGGATTTTTTTGATTTAAATAAGGTTTTCTCGGTTTTTGTGATTTTGTGTGGTGTAGGAGGTGGTCCTTGATACTTGCAAATTTTAATTTGAAAATAATATTTTTGTATTTAGTTACCGTCAAGTACAGCAACTACAAACAGCTGAACTTTCGTTCCAATTTCCTTTGCCCCTAAGCAATACCCTTACTGCAAATCAGTTCGTAGCACCAGCAGGAATGGCAGAACTGGGGTCCGCATGGTCCTAGGCCTTCCTACTTTTTTTTAGGGGGCCTGTCTCCACATATCTAATTTTGATTGAATAAGTTTAACTCTTTCGCGTCCGGTAATGTTTGAAGATTTCACGCTAAAAAAATGGATTGAACATGGCTTTGCACGAGTGTAACTCTGGTGCCAAAAGCGGTAAGAGCTGTTCAAAGGCTCAAAAGACTCGGCAAGTCTTCTAGTCTGCACTCAAAAAACTTTTTTTGGCATTCCACAACCAGGTAGTAATTTATATTAAAACCAAAATGAAAACTTGTATGATAACAAAGTACGCTACACTTCTTGAAATTAAACTTAAGAACAAGGCCAAATTTAAAAAAGCTTTCAATAATGTTTGTTTTAAAATTGTCAAATAAAGAAATTCATCTGCATGAATGCCTGTCATAATGCATTAAGAATAGTGATCATTTTTATGATTTTATTTGTACTTGATACTGTATAATATAAAAATTGTTTTCCATTTGTACTTACTTCAGAGCAGGTGTAGTATATACCTGTTTTTTCACTATGACTGAACTGTGTGAAAAGAACCTGCAAGAAAATCTACCAGAGGAAGATGATGCTGCAAGTTCTGTGGTGCAGGATCCATCTGCTCAACTACCTGTTGCATTCCAAGAAAAAAGACATGTGGATACCATTGCTGGAGGAAATGCAATGACCCATACTTGGAGAATGAAAGAGAGAGTAAGTCATGATTCGTTGTAAAAGTTCTGTGCATCACATTAACTTGAGGCAATATGATAAATTTTGATTCCATTTTTGCATAAATTTTAAGCCCTGCTAGGCTGTTTTTTGTTACATGTACATTGCTCTAGCTCCTGTCTTTACTACCACACATGTAAAGCTAAAAATGTGGCTTGGCTTTGAAAAAATCAGTTATGATAACAAATGTAGTTGTGTGCTTTATGATTGAATTTGACTTAGATCATAGTGAAACTTAGCAAGTATAAGTTTCACTATGATCTAAATCAAATACTTCGCAAAGCTACTGGTAATTTTATTGTGAATACTTAATTGTGAAGTTAAAGTTCCTGTTTTATTTTTGAAACTTGAGTGAAAAACTGGTTGTGGTTTAAAATTTTTGCAATTGGCATCACCATTGGTTTTGTGAACCTTGACTGTGAATTACTGCTCATTTAATGACGTTTTTAATGTTTTCTTGACAATGTACTCAATCCTAGGAGGTTATAAAATTGTCTTTCTATGTCTGTATCAGATGTTGCACTCTGGTTAGTAATGCAAAACAATAGCAGCTAAATTACTTTCATTTCAAAATCATAAGGCAGTGTTTGGTCTTAGCTTGTCAAATTTATTGCTGAGTTTTTGGTGCTGTCACTTGCTTAAAAGCATGTGGTTTCATATTTCAATCACTAGAGTGATGGCAAGTAATGGTCTGGATTAGTACCAAACACAAAAAATATAGTTTGCTTTAATGCAAATGATGTGGAAATCTTCAGGTTATTGTTTTGTCATGTCCTATAATTTTTTGATGTCGGCATTGCTGCAACTCCTTTCAAATCTTGGCATTATTGATGACTCCAAATAAATGCATATCGGTTAAGTGCATAAATTGCTTTATCAAACAAGATTCTGGAATCCCAAACCAAAACCATTCATATGTGAAGAAAAATGTCCAGTTATCACATAACGTTTAATTGCATAAATCGGATATTTGCATTGAAATGTTGTTTTCATTTGTAGATTTGTATCACTTTCATTTGTAGATTTGCATCACTAGTTTTGTATCACAGTCACATACTTCACTTCAAAGAAGTGTGAAGTGCACTGCACAGACAGTGTTCAATGCTGCAGTGCGACTGACAATTGTCCCTGTTGGGAAGGTCAGAAAATGAAGTTACCACCATCAGCTGAGATGCTACAATCAACACCGCTGGTTCAACCTCCAGCAATGAATGGCAGATTAAACTGATTAGATGGCAGCTTTGTTAACTAATTGGCCATACAAATCAAAAAAATTATACTGTCACCCCACAGTTTTTGTTACGTTTGAGGTCATTGTCTGATCTCAAGGAAGAGTACACGACAGCTTTCAGAGATAAACATGTTCACAACTGTATTGCATAGTCCAAAGCAAGCAGAAGAATAATGGCCACAAGTGTGGGCAACATTCCACAACTGATGCAGACGATTATTATGTCGCATGCGCAGTATGCACCAACATGTGCATTCAAGATGATGTACTGCACAATACATGCTGCTGCAATAACTTTGAATTTACATTTCATTTGATGACCCCTGGTTTGCTAAAACTGCAGGATTTCAGAATTTAAAATGTCAGGACAAAGGGATTTCTAGAAACACTTAAATCCTGCAATTCTAGAAATCTGTGTTCGGCATAAGCTACCACATAACAATGGTGTACGTAGCAAATATGTGGACTAATGTAGGGTTAGGTGGTAGACTTGCAGATATTTGTCTGATACGGATAATCACATGTTCCAGTTACATGCAATGTGATTAACTGGATTTGTCCACATCAATAAAACTTGTTTGCTTACATGCTAGTTTGAACCACAATTATCCAATTATCAGGTCACAACCAGTAGTCAGGCATGACCACTGTTGACTGTATCAGTCATGTATGATGAATGGCTAAGGTTCAAAATGTAGGTGCTGGTGGTAGCTAGCATTTGCAAATGAGTATAGTTTTGCCTTATCCAATGATGGTTGAACGATTTAAGCAGAAGGACATGAACCTGGTTATCTCACCTGAAGAAAAGGTGTGCCAATACCATTGACCTATTTCCTGTTTCGTTCTTGCAAAATATTTTGCAACTAATATGCTTGCTACTAAGCGGTTTGATCACACGCCAACCATTTCCTACCAGCATGTTTTGGTGCAAAAAGGCAAAATTTGGTCTGTCATGTAAGGCAAAAATTGGCCCTACAGTTGTTGGCCTTGTGGTAGCCATTAAAGTGCAAAAGTCAAAAGCATGAGACTTCTCATGCTCCGGTAGACAACTAACCGCGTAGAAGCACAAGATGTCTCATGCACTGGTAGGGAAGATGTTAATTGCAAAACATCACATGAATGCTGGTCAAGATTGGGAACAACTCAATTTAAGTCTTTATGAAACTCACATCGCAAAGCTTTGTATGTTAAAACTTTAAAGCTTCTCTAACTCCACGCAACACTTAATCATCACTGAGGCAACTGGTTTTGTGGTAATCACTGTAAATGCTGGGATACCACAGCAAGTCAGTGCTGGTTGGACTGCAGGTCAAACAGAGTCACTAGCTTATGTTTTAAGCCTCTTGTGTGTGTCATAAAATCACACTATAGCAGGGAGGAAGTTAGTCGTTTTTTACTTATTACTGCAGTGCAGATGTTTTGGTTTGTTTGCAAGCTTTTTGCCATTCCTGAAACTTAATCTTTCTTGGTCACAGATGAAGACTGTAAGCGTTGCCCTGGTTCTATGCTTGAATGTAGGAGTGGATCCACCTGATGTAATGAAGACGTCTCCTTGTGCAAGGAAAGAATGTTGGATAGGTATTTTGTTTTTGCTGTAGAAGGATATACTGCATTTATGAATAAGTTGTATCTGTTGTGTAAAATATGTTGGGCATTACCAAGAATTGTTGAATTTCTTAATGCAAAACAAACCATACATCTATTTATTGACCAGTTGCAGCAGACCTTTCTCCATCGTGATGTAAGTGCACTTGCATGCACCTACCATATAGTTACCAAGCTTTTAAGCAATATTTATTTACGGAGTGGTTGAGCAAGCTAGATAATTAACATGCTGTCTGTTAAGATGTTGTGCATGATTTGACAAGCTGTGGTTTAGTGATATCATGCTGAGATTGGAGGTAGCCACTTACTGTGCACCTCTTGTCTGGTGAGCACGCAAAGCCGAAGATAGATGTGAATATTTTCAACAGAACCAGGTTTCACTTTTTCATGCCAAATTGTGTGTTTGACATTTTGCTTTCAGTTCTAAGCTTCTACGTCCAATGTTTTATCAGTAAGTGGACCCTACGTTGAGGTTTGTGATTACCTTATGGTGCCCTTTTTAAAAAGTAAATTGAACATTTTTTCAGTTGAATAGAACTTCTGCAGGGTAAACTTCTTTTTGCTGACATTGCAGATAGAAATTGCATGTGACTTTTCTTGGCTGTGATATACTCATATTGCTGTTTATACTCTGATAGGACTCATTTGTTTTTATGTGGATTGCTCATATTTTTTCTGCACATCCAAAACAAATCAGTTGTTCACTATTCATAAGCACATTTGTTATAAATCGTGTAAGCCCAGACGAACTTTGAACATGTCTTTTTCTGGTTGTCCGTTGCAGACCCGTTAAGTCCCAGTCCACAAAAAGCACTCGAGCTCATTGGCAGTGGTTTGCAGAAGCAGTACGAGAGATGGCAGCCTCGGGTGAGAAGGGATTTTACTTCGTTGATGGTTGCTGTCAAGCAAGACTGACTAGCTGTGTCCTTTGATCGTTTATTAAGCGGTGTCATTTCGTTGAACATTAGAAGCCAGTGTGTGATCTATAGGATTATAACGTATTTTGCTCGTCAGGTTTGATAGAGATTATAATTGGACAGTTTAGTTTCTCTTCTAATTTTCAAAAACCTTAGTTTCAATGGCCGAGTGATTTCAGAAAAGCTTAATGCAACAAACAATTTTGTGGGCATGTGGTCTGATCGCACTGTTGCAGGTTTTGCGAATTTGATAATTCGTTTTACTGCGCTGTGACAAGTGAACGTGTATTTTGTTTTAGGCCCGCTATAAACAAAGTCTGGATCCGACTGTTGATGACGTGAAACGTCTGTGCACGTCACTTAGAAGGAACGCCAAAGAGGAGCGCGTGTTGTTTCACTACAATGGCCACGGTGTCCCAAGACCAACCGCCAACGGTGAAATATGGGTGTTTAACAAGGTAAGCTGGTCGAAGTCATATGTCTAGTTGGCACTGTGGTTTGCAGAGCTGCTCATCTACAGGTTGGTCAAGCTTTCCCAAAAGTGCACAGTCGTGAAGTAATAACGTTTCTATGCCGCCTCGCTTACGCGCTCATCCATTAAGTTCGCCAGTGAAGTACAATCTTACTGTAGGGAAATCTTTTGCCTGGTCATAACGAGCTTTTAACGTGGATGCGAAAGAAGACTGTTGAATCGCGCGAAATCCAACCGGTTTCAGCCAAAGCATAAAAAACCTGCGTTTTGTACACAGTCCCGACGCCGCACAACACCAAACACACACACGCGATAGGGTATGCGTAGGTTGCTTGCGCCGCACACACCAGAGGTGGCCGGAGTCACTTTTTCGGATTCCGACTCCGCTCTTGTTTCAAAATTTTTGAAAAACAAAAATGTTTGGAGACACCTGATTTACATCATGCGTCCGGCAAGGAGGCTGCAACACTGCTTCACAGGGTCTTGGTGAGATCCGGCCTGCAATTGAACTCCAGGCCTACAACACCAACGAGAATGCACTGAATAGGCTGGGCCACGGGCTGGTCTAGTTAGTAAGCGGAAGTGTAATAACGGCTGTTAGTGTCTTGAACAAATTAGGTGAAACGAGATTACCGGCCGCAGAAATCTTCTGACGACGTCACAGCCTTGATCTTGTGAGCATTTAAAAAAATAGTATTGGCTCCTTTTATTTTTCGCAATGCAGTTAGCGCCGGAAATTTATAGGTCAAAATGAAGTCAAAATTTATAAATTATAAAGTCAAAATTTTAAGTTTTTAGGTCAAAAAATTGGTTGCCCTACTCATGGCTTAACTAACACAGCGTGCGCTTAACCCTACTTCAGCTTTAATTTCTTTTGTTCGTTTGAAAATGCAACGTGGCGATGGAAAAAGAAACACTGTTTGCTCACCAACCGCTGATTTCGTCAAACTGACACAATTATGACGTCTACAAAGACAGTAGCCGATGATACTGCACCGAGCAACTGTAAGTGGATATTCATAAACTTACAGAGTTCATTGGTCTTGGCATTTTTTCCCTCATACTCGACTTGTTTGTGGAAGAAACAGGGATTTTATAGTGTTCACTTTATGAGCGGACCACTATGCGCGTGCTTCAAGTGATTCTCTTTCGTTTTTCACGTTCCTGCAATGCGTCTTTTACAGTCATACACCCAGTACATTCCCCTATCGATCTACGACCTCCAATCGTGGATGGGCAGCCCGTCGATATTCGTGTACGACTGTTCGTGTGCCGGCCTTATCGTGTCGTCGTTTCAGTCATTCGCCGAACAGCGATTTCAAGACATGAAGGTTTGCTTGCATGTCGTACGTGGATATTCCATTACTACACAATGATGCAAATACTTTTTAAGCCGGTTTGTGACCTATTCTTAATCTGCGTTAAAGTTTGATGGGGTTAGAAAAAAATTCCGATTGCTGATGGTTTTTATGTTGGTTGCATTATGAGCTTATGACGTTCTAATCTGCATTATTTGGAAATTTGAGGAGGCTTGCTAATAATTTGATTACACTAACATAAGTTTGTTTTAGTTGTGTTGTCTTGGTGTTGGAGAACAGAAAAGTTGGAATCAGACTAAAAGTATTTTACATAAATAAAAGCGTAACCGGAGAAAATACGTAGTATGCTGACTGCTGAGATCTGAGTTGTGCAGAAATGCTATAAAAAAGCAAGGCGTAATCTGGAATTTGATGCTGTCCTTGAAACAATGCGCTCGCGGTGATGCGTGACGGTAATTTTAATTTAATTTAATCTGCTTGTTTGTGACCAGACACGAAGTGCATAATATAAACACAATATGACGTAACGTGAAATTTCGGTGCACGCCATTGGCGGGGAACAAACAATGACCGCATGTGAAGTAATAATCCCTGGCTCGGTTGTATAGTTTTTTCACAGGCGCTTGCGTAACGACTGGTCCTTTTAAAAACACAAGTCTAGAACTTGCACCACCACGTGCTGCTGGCCAGGACTGCTTATGCTGCTTTTCCGCATTTGCTCTATGACCGCATTCCACGTGCTGCTACTGTCAGCACGTTACCTGCACAAGTACCGCTAGTAGCAACGGCACGATCGGTAAAATCCCCGGCAATACATCGGCGCAAAAAGGACCTACATTATGTTGGGCGGCGTCAAACGCTGCTGTCTGTTGCCCGAGTGTGGTATTTGTGAGGCGTTTTGAGAGACCGAAACATTTTGTCAAAGTTTTTGCAACGGTCTCTTAAAATGCAGTGGAAACTCGCTGCATAATCACCACCAAATACACTAAAATATTGCTTTACAACCATCTCGGTATTTTGATAAAATAGCTGCGGTCTCTCAAAATATCTTAGCCGTCACTAAGTCAAACCTTGAAAAAATCCTGGGAGAAGCTATACTTTGATTGCTTTGTCACAGAATCGTTAGATGGAAAACGTAACGCAATTTCTTTTTCCAATACGAGTTTTGTTTTCGCTATGCGTGCATTTCAACCTGAAATCAGCAGTTGTCTAGAAAGACGCACATGAACTTGTTTGCAAACCAGAGTACTGAATGACCAAGAGAACAGTTGCGTCAGAAGTATGTAACGAGCTTCATCTTAGATGATATTTTTGGCTTCCTTTCGGTAACAACAACTGTAAATCCAATTTCGTTTCAATGACGACCATCGCATTTTCCCCCGACTTTAACTCTTTTCTTGACGAAGTACCTGCTAAGATAGGACGTTTAACTCTCTCTTTCTCTGTGTGTGTGCGTCCTTGTGTATGGCAGAACCTGTACGAGAGAGGATGCTCGCTTTGGGAAATTGCAAAACTAGGTCGGGTTATAGATTACAGTTACTGAGTTGCACAGACATCAGCACACCCCTCTTCGTATCCCCCGCAGTGGTTCTCAGCCTTTTTTAGCGATGAAACCTTTGGGCACTATTTTGTGTATCAAATACCCCATGACTGTAATAATGAGCACTATAGTTAGAAATGTACCAACAAGTATTGTACTTTTGCGTTAAAATTGCATTTTGAAGACGCTTAAAAATCAATGCACCCCTTGGAGNACCTTTGCGCAGCCATTTGAGAACCACTGGCCCAGAGTCCCATGGGATGGGAAAAATTATTTTAAATCTGGGATTAATTACAGTACATCATATACGCAAGTGCCTATATAGCAAGAGAAAGTAAGTTCAACCGTTATTGCTCTATAGCAGTGGATCCCAACCTGGGTTACATGTACCCCTTAGGCCTCTACCCCTAGGCTGGGGTGCATTTGCCTATCCGAAGGGGTACACGAAGGATGTTAGCACTAGAAAGGAGAAATTCATTTTCATGCCCGCTGTTCCTCTAGGGGGGGTCGTNGGGGCAGCAGCCCCAGGAGTGCTCGAAATACCTCACGGTCGACAGCAAAAGAAGCAAATTTCAAGCTTCGGCCTGTCGCCAACTGCCGTCACCAAACTAAAAAAAACTAGTCACAATCCCTGGTGCCCAAATCCCTGGAAGCAGTCAAATCCCAAATCCCTGGAAAGCAGCTTTTCTCGTAAATTAACCTGCGACTTAATATTGTGTAAAAGCAGTGCAACATTCAATCTATAGATATTCCAGAATCGATGCAAAAGATCGCACCAGAATCGTAGACACGGGTCGTAGATTATATAGCAAGATATCAGTTAAATATCAGAGGAAGAAGATCGTCATCTTTCACAAAAAATTGCCGTTCCTACCTTCCATGTTGTCTGTCAAAAAAGTTTTAATCCCTGTGTTGTAGCAACATAGCAACAAAAATTCCCGTGTTGTAACAACACAGAACTTAGCTGGAACGTATGAACGGCAAAAAGAGTTTGCGAAGTCTATTTTTTAAAACGGCTTAACTTGTCGCAGCATTGATCTTGCATTGCTTTTATCCTCTGATTGCGAGTTTTGCATTGCAAGACCTTGTGACCCAAAAGTCTTGCGCTACATTCACATGACACCTAACATTGATGAAAGTACCCACGATGCGGACCTTGTTGGTCTCGTGATCTTCCTTTTGGAAATTCAGACCCAGGCTTGATTGACTTGCGAAAGGCGTGGCAGCAGCGTTGTGCGCGTCGCCAGCGAGAAACAGCCGCTGCTCTTGTTCCTGCTTTGACTTCTGCAAGTGATTTTTTGCCTAAATTACAAGTTGGTTGACTTGCAAATGAAATATTAATTCGGAGGAAATTCACGTTAATCGCTCAAGACCTGCTCAAACCAAGTGCCCCGATCAATGGTAGCAGCTAACGCCTCCACCGGGCGATTCAAACTACGATGCAGCTGGTAATCTGATCACGACAAATGGTTCGGCCATAAGTTTTCGTAGCTTCGCGCAATGTCACCTCAGTGGCCAGGATCGATAGCGGCGTCATGCACTGGCGCAGTTGCGTTGCCTGGTGTCGAGCTGTATCTCCCATCCTTTGTTTAACGTTGCGTTTTTATGGTCGCTGGACGTTGCTGGACTCCTGCCAACACTTCTGTAATTGTCAACAAACCGCTAGCAGTTTATGTTTGCAACTGCTGAAAGTGCTGAGTCAAGCATTTTATTGCGTTGCAATGCCGCTTTACGCATGTTTCACAAGAGTAGAGTGCCTTTAGTGGCCCCGACAAGTCGCCAGATTTTTTTCATTCGTTTTCGTACGTCCGCTTTTCTTCTTGGGAGGGTCATGGGGGCAACAGCTCCAAGAGGACTCAGGACTCAACACCTAACGGTTTTCAGCAATCTCTGATAGTTCTGCTGGATCCACACCAAGACAGGGCCAGGCCGGGTCAGAGATGTAATCACACGACCTGGTCCTGGGTCGACCTCGGGGCCGCTTTCCCGTGGGTGTAGCCAGCAGGACCAGTCTCGCCAATCTTTCCTGCGGCATTCTGGTCACGTGGCCGAACCATCGTGGCTTGGATCCCTCTATTAGGAGCCGCGAGCAGGCTGTCGCAGTCATGATGCAACCGGGTAATTCCCCTTCGAAATTTCCAAGTTTTTGAAATCGCTGAAAACGATTTTAGTTGTCAAGTAAATATAACATTTTGCCCCGCCGGAAATATCATCTGGTGCGGCCCTGGTTGCCAGTATATTATTTAATTTGTGTCAGGCTAACTTGCTTTTATCGTATTGTCTACCGAAAATTGCAATATAGTCGGCAAACACCTTCAGCTTACCGGCATTCCTGTCTGGTGAAAAACAAAACTGTTCTTGATTGGTTGCAGAACTGCGGAGTGGTCGGCTCTGGAATGAGCGCTTGCGACGTCCGAAACTGCATCCAGCTGGCCGCGTGCTCAGCCAATCAGCTGCTGCCAATGAATCCTGAGCTCCCGGCCGACTTGTTCACAGCCTGCCTGACCACGCCCATCAAGATCGCCCTGCAGTGGTTCTGCCACCAGCGGAAAGACACTATGGCTGCTGGTGTCACTCTGGATATGATTGAAAAGTAAAGACAAGGCTAGCAGCGTTGTTGTTCTAGGAAAGGATCGAAACTATTTCCTTCGATTTTTTCTCGCTGTGCTAAAAAGCGGGGAAAAGGTGCGTGTCTTTTGTATAGTAAGACTACCTTGATCAGAAAAGTAAAGCGAAAGAAAAGGCCTGTGCTGAACGCGATATGTGCGATTGCGTTGTGATTTCGCGTTGCTTGATTTCCTTTCAATGCACAGGATCCCTGGAAAGTTGAACGACCGACGAACGCCTCTCGGCGAACTTAACTGGATCTTCACTGCGATCACGGACACCATAGCCTGGAACACTCTGCCTCGAGGTGAGTTCAAACCGGTTCAAACTGGACGCAGTTGCAGCTGACTACGCGCGCCTTGCTGCATTGTGTCTTTTATCTTTTGACATAATGCTGAAATACGAGTTGAATAGTTTGCCCCGAATGGCCTACAGATCTTCTCGAAAGTGTGTATTGGTCCAAAGTGTGTATTGGATCCTCAGCACTACCACATTTCTCTCGCCTTGTCGTTTTTTCTTCACTGTTTTCACTTTTTCGATACTCGTACTGTAAAAGAACCGTGCGTTTGTGAGTTGCTTTATTGAGCGGCGAAATTCGATGTTCCGTTGCTTCCTGCGTGCTACGACGATCCGGTGTTGTTTTCTGTGCAGAACTATTCCAGAAGCTGTTTCGTCAAGACCTGCTCGTGGCAAGCTTGTTTCGCAATTTCTTGCTGGCGGAACGCATCATGAGATCGTACAAATGCACCCCCGTCTGCCAGCCCCAGCTGCCCCCGACCTTTCGGTAACAGTTAGTGTTCAAATTAGGTACTTTTGAAAAAGTAACGATTTACTTGCCGTGATGTATACTGCTGGATGAGATTGTGTTGTTCCGGAAACTGTGGTATCTTAATCGTAAGTTTGCTAATGTATATCTCCCCTCCCCAAAACTTTCGTCATCACCCCAAACCCTTGTCGGCTTTGGATTAAGTTTTATGGACTTTATTCGAAATGTCTTCTGATGGTTGGGATCGAAGTTTTGTGTTGTTCGATCCTCGCCAGTTAATGTTTGAAAAGAATGTGCAGCTTTTTCTCTCCACGTCCACGCGAAAGAAGATTTATCTTCAAAAAAACACAGTAAGGAATGAAAAGGCCCATCGGTTTCCTAGGCAACAGTCCTTGCTCGTTTTCCTGCTGTTTTGTTAACTGGCGCTTTTTACTGGAAACAGCCCGCAGCTGTTTTTTTTTGGTCATTTGTCGATCATTGACCGAATTTTTTCAAATGACCGAAAAAAATTAAGTCAATTCGGTCATAATGCTTTTTTCAGTCATAAAAAAATATCCGAAAAGGAAAACATGACACAAAGATTTTGAGCTATGTCGGACAATGACCGAAATGTCTCAGCGAAAAAAACAGGCCTGCAGCAAAAAATCAGTGGAAAATTTCATTACAATTAAGTTGGTGTCTTAAGCGCCCCTATCTCGTTTACGTCAGTGCAGTGCAATACATAAAGCGTGAAATGTATCGTGCCAATTCGTGTGAAAATAAGTCATTACCTGTTTCAAGCGTTTTTTGCCAAAGAGCTTGGAGAGACGATTTCATTTTAAAGCAAAAGACGACACAGCATGAACCCACTTTAAATGGACCAGGAGACCGAATCGTTTTTCCAAATGTCCTCGTCTGCAGCACCCGGCCCGATGACGGGCAGCTTGTTTTTACCACTGCACGTGTACACGCGAGTACGCTTTGTCACGCCGACGTGTTGTTTTGCGCAGTCACCCGATGTGGAACGCCTGGGACCACGCGGTCGAAATCTGCCTCTCGCAACTCCCCCGTATGCTCAGCGATGAACCGCAGACGTTTCAGGTAAAAAAAGCTATTTTCGATCGAGAGACTAGTGGCCGTTGACCCCACGACCATGTTGTTTCCGTGTATGTACAACAGGGATGCACAACCTTTTCACTATTGCCGACCGCATTATGTTTATTTTTATGAATTATGGCCGCCAATGAGTTCAAGATGTTTCAGCTTTTTCCATTGCTTCTAATCTTCTATTCTGCTTCCACACACTGAGCCTAGCCTGCTTCTACACGTCTATTTGGCCGTCTTTCTACTAAGTATCCACGTGCAGTAGACAAAGAATTTTTACTAATGCCCGGCCGCCATAACTCATATTTTAAATTAGATGTACACGGCCGCATAAAATTTTATTGAAGGCCGCAGGTTCTGCACCGCTGATGCAGACGATTCAGTGCCAAGAGCGTGTTATCCACAGTGCTTCTACGATCGAGTCTCCTCTCTTTTAACATGCCTCCTGTGACTTTTTTTACCGCAGAGTTTAAATGAATCATGGCGAACAATGTTTTTTTGCTTTGTTTGGGAACTGTTTGCTTTTTTCTTTATTTTTTTTATTTGCAATTCCTCGGTTTCGAAGACGGCCACAAAGCAGATTGTTGAAAGGTAACTTCATTGTGCTTGGTTGGTTTGATTGTATTGGTAAGTTCAGACAACAGGTATCGACGAACCGTCCAAATCAGCTGTTTTTTTATGACGCCCGTCTTTAACGAGCGCCCGCAACATTTCTCGGTGTTTTTCGTTGTTTCCAGAACAGTCCTTTCTTCGCTCAACATCTCACGGCGTTCCAAGTCTGGTTGTCTCTTGGCGTAGAAAGACGCGACCCACCCGAACAGCTGCCCATCGTGCTCCAGGTCTCTTTTTTTTTCTTTGAAACAACCATAGTCTTCGATTAAAGCAGTTCATCAGGGTTCCTAAGTAGTCTTGAAAAGGGTAGAAAAAAGTTTTTTTGGTTTGTTAGTATGGAAAAAGAAAATAATTTTCCAGACTTGATCTTTTGACATTCATTTTAATTAAATTTTCTTGAAGATTGACGATTACTTTCATCGTGTTAGCTATTATATAGTGCCTGTATTCGATCTGGATATGTCATTCGGAAATGTTGAGTCTGGAAATTTATATTCAAAACTGCGTAGGAACCTTGGTTCAAGATTCAGTAGCCTTGGCTGGGTTTCAGTTCAGTCCTTACTGTGCGTGTCTGATGGATGGCTGTTTGCGCTTTTTTGCGATTTCTGCGATCATTCGCTTTTGTGAAAACCTGCGAACGTGAAAATCTGCCACCAACATTCGAGCTTTTGTGGAAATGAACATTCGCGCTTTGTTTGAAAATCTGCGATCGTGATCTTGTTTGCTCACGAAGCGGAGATCATATTAGCATGTTCGGTATGTGCGTCTGGAACAAATGCTGCGTATTCAAATGTGTGGGCCAACTTGTTTGGTTTGTATATGACAAATTTCCACCGCTCGCTTTTTGTCGTTATCTGTGCGCAGCGATCATCGAAAAACCAATGAATTATTTACCAGGTGCTTTTGAGTCAAGTTCATCGCTTGAGGGCGCTCGACCTCCTCGGCCGGTTCCTCGACCTTGGGCCCTGGGCCGTGAGCTTGGCACTGTCGGTCGGGATCTTCCCGTACGTTCTCAAGCTTCTGCAGAGCTTGGCAAAGGAGCTGCGTCCGCTTCTGGTCTTCATTTGGGCCAAGATCCTTGCTGTTGATAGCGTGAGTTGACTGATTGACACCACACTGTCCCACCAGTTGTCTTCATGTATACGCGCTCCTTAAGTATATGCAACCGGTAAAAATGCGGCATATTTGGTAAGTGATGGCACTGATGGTACAGCACCGGCAGTTCTAGGCATATTAGTCAAGCTAGAGGATGCCTTGTTTTTCGGAGTACTGTATATTTTTATTTCAGGCGCACACGGGCGTTTTCGCTGAGATGCGATAGATTTTGTGAAAACAGTGGTTCTTAACCTTTTCTCTATCAGGCCTCCCTGAAGTAATTGTCCCTTGTTTTAAGCCCCCTTGACATGAAATAAGTTGTAAAAACAAACACATTGATTGGAAAATTGTTTTATATGACGTTCACTGTTGTAGAGCGCGCACGGGCTCGCGCTCCCCTGGAAATTTATTGATGCCCCTCGGTTAAGAACCACTGCGTTAAAAAGACTGACAGTTTGATTTTGTTGCGGTTAGCACTGAACCGCTGCAGTTCGTTTCAGGTACACTTTTGAAATTATTTTTCATGATCCACGTGTCATTGCAACGAATAGCCGAATCTTTTGCCGCTCGTATTATGTTCAAGAAAAAAGAACAAACGCTTTTTGACGATGCTTTAGACTTCTGGTTCACTTGCTCACGCCTGTTGATTTTCCAGCCAGGCTTCTGTTACTCTGACATTGCAAAATACCTCGCGCGTGCACGGCACGCACACGTTTCTTTATTTGCTTGACCGTGCGACCATTGGCTGTCCTTGATAAGAACTTGTGTAATTCGTCTCGCGCTGCGTTGACACTCCAGACCTGCCAGAGCGACCTGGTCAAGGACGGCGGCCACCAGTACTTCTTGCGAGCCCTGCAGGACCCAATAATGTCACCTGCGCACCGGACCATGGCCGCTTTCGTCTTGGCCGAAATCGTGAACGGCAACTCGGCCGGACAGGAGGCGTGCCTGCAGCGGAACATCGTGTCGATCTGTCTCGGTCAACTCGACGACGAGCCGGCTGCCATCAACCCGAAGCTGAAGCAGTGGGTCGCTATATGTCTCGGTAAGTCGACGCTGGTTTGAAGCTTCTGTATAGTTCGCTATTTCTCGTTAAATGTTGCGCGGCGGAAAGCGTTGTAAAGTCATTGTAAGCGGTTGCGCAACTGGAGGTTGTAAGGTTGCGCAGCTTGAGGTTTGAGCCAGTGTGTAAAAACTTTGCTGAGGGGGGCCTCTAGCCAACACTCAGAATAAGAGTTGAGAAATGATAATAGACCCGGATGTGGATGCTTATGCTAAAACATGAAGTCGCCGGAAAACACTCCGAAAAACGCACTAAAAGCTGATAAGGATTCCACTTTGCTTTTAAAACACTTTAAATGTTGTTCTTTTTATTCTGTTGCGCGAGTCAGTGCTGACGTCGTTGAAATTCCCCTCCCCCACCACTGACGTTTTGTACATCTTTCCCAGGCCGCGTTTGGACCAACTACGACGAAGCAAGATGGCGGGGCGTCAGGGACCAGGCCCACGAAAGGCTCTACGAGCTGATCGACGATCCACAACCCGAGGTGAAGCTTTGTCGTAGCGCAGAAAAAATATGCAGACACTTTTGGGCACGGGCTGGACGCTTAATGTGAATGCGGACAAAGTCCATGCTGAATAAAATCGGTCAGTGCTAATCGCGAAGAACTGTTCAACTTCATAAATGGTTTTGTATCAAGTCGTCAGGTTATCCTCTAGTTTGAAAAAAAAAACATGTTTTTACACCGACGCTATACGTGTAGAACGGCCTGACTTTTTAAAGGCGTGTGGAGGGCCGATAAGGTCTCTCAAATTTTCCAACGGTTTCTTAACCCTTTTACTTCCATAGCGGCCACTTTTTTGACCAAACGTTTTAATTCCATAACAATCCATTACTCGCCAGCCGAGAGAGCTCGACAGCTGTTCAAATGCTCTACGGATCCAGCAAATCTTCTGGTTGAGATTGAAAAAACATTTTTTTCTTTTGCGGTCGAGGGACATCACAAGTGGGGCGTTTTTGCCTTTTTGGCGAATTTTATCCGGCCCTGGGCGCCAAGCCAATGAGCCAATTTTTTTGATGAAACTTGTTTTGGAATCTAGGCTATCATCCGCGTCTTTGGAGCCCCTGTTTGACTTTCTAGCAGATCTGGAGCCCAAATTATGGCTAAGAAACACAGTTTTTGATAAATTAAAAGAGTTACACAAAAGGTATCATTAGCCATTTTAGACCAATCTTTGGCCAGCCATAACTCGGCAGCAGATTGAGCTTGAGAGCTCTTCAAACCCTCTAAACTTTAGCAGGGGTGCTTAACCTTTTTTCTCCAATTCCCCACTTTTTGGTGGGCCAACTCTCCATTTCCCACCACAGCATCGGTCTTTGACAAAATCGATTTTAACTCATGAAGTGTTTAGCACGTAAATGACTTACAATACCTCA
>JGI24021J15306_10002185_pt1 | contig 20681 bp, 7 predicted proteins | sample Ectturendosymbi1_FD_15306 | JGI IMG/M metagenome (IMG submission 15306)
ATTAAGCACATTCTCGACTACCGGAAAACAAACGGGAACCTTGCGAATCAGCGAAAACATAACTTTTACAAACGATGACGTCATGAATTACGTCATAGGGGACCACCGGTAAAAATTGCCCCGGGCCCCCCTACCCTTTAATCCGGCTCTGCCCAAACCTGGGTCTGTGACCAAAATGAGTATTCCAGCCCCACTGACAATCACAACTCGAAACGAGCCTTTTCGGGTGTGAGCTTCAGTTGTGGATGATGGTTGATCCCAGACGTTTTTTTACATCTTACACAAGCAAAAACCTCGATATATTTAAAAAATCGTCATTGGTTTGTTGACAAAATCGTATAAGATGTATCCAAATTGTTTGTGCAAGTTTCACCTCAGAACCTTTTGCGCCAAGACAGTAGCGCACTGCGTTTTCCTTATTCCTGCAAATGAAATACGATTCCTTGCCATTTATAAAACGTGAAACATCTTTTTTACGGCCGCGCACCGCAGACGACCAGTTGACGCAAAAAAATTAAGCACTACGCGTCATGATGCCGATATGAGCTTTGGTTGCTGTTGTTAACGGCAACATATTCACGCTCGTGCTTAAACACTCGACGTGCTCAATCATTTATAACAAGCTGTGTTGTGTTTATCTCAGGCATTTTATTTAATATATTATTTCAGCTAATGTAGTGATTAAAGGAACTATGCCAAGTAGTTAGCGAAATTGGTAGGAATTCGAAAGATTTTTTACTAACGGAGAGAGTTTTCTAATTCATTAGATTTCGTCCACTGGATTTTGGAATAACATCATACGCTAAGTTTCCCCTTTGATCGGCTTGACATACACAAACAGAAAAACTTCAACTCAGCACAAAAAAGTAACAAACTCCCATTTAATCCAATTAAACTGCATACAGCAACATAACACAACGTGTGTACTCGATTGCAAAGTCCTCATCTTCCTTTGACAGTCACATTTTGCACCATGTCTTTAACAAGACAAACAAGCACTTAGAGAAAGGTAAGAAAAAAGCAAAAGCCTTGGCCGACTATTTGTAAATTGAACCTGAGGTACAGGAAAAACAAAACGCAGCATATTGCCAAAGATAAAAAGCACACTTTTACTGAGAAACGTAGCAAAATAAGAAATAAAAAACCCGCACCGCATGTAAAAGAAGGACAGCATCCGCCAGTGGCAGGGTCCAACCCGATAAAAGTCCGGAACTCGAATTGACCGCATTTGAAGTCATACCATTGATCGCACATCTCTGAAACGTTCGGTTTGCACACTGCCAAAAAAATAGAAAAACATTACTTTTCAGGTAGGAAAGGAAAAATGTTGTTACTCACATCCTGTTTTTAAAAGACGTGTGTGGGCTGCCTGTTGTTAACAAGGTGTTGCAAATAACGTCAGGAAGAAATTCCTAAGCATATTTTCACAGATTTGATTCGCTCGTTCCGTTTGTCAGGCTTTCGGTGAAAGCGTTGTCAAAATTCTAAACTCAAATTTACATCAGAGTTGCTAAACAGGTTTTGAAACAAACAGAAATTTTCGTATTTCAGTCATGTAGGATACACTTTTTTTTCGTATTTCAAATGTAGGATACGCTCTATACCGCGTGCTCGTCTACAACAGCTACTAAATTTCTTTAGTTCTGTCAAACAAACTTTTGCATTTCTAGTAACTCACCACAAGACAAGGCTGGGCAGCACTCGGAAGGGTCGTGGTAAACGCTTTTATTAACCACTTGCTGGTAAACGGAACAGTTCATTCGATCAAACCATTGGGGACAAGTTGTGCTGAGAGCGCTCGCGTTGCATCGACAACTGTACTCAGGGCAGCAAATGTTGGGATCGACGTCCCCTTCGGCGTAAGTGATCTGCATGGGGTTGCAACGGGTAAACTGATTATATCAGCTGGGTTTTGCTCTTGCCTGATTCGCCTTTACTTTAACTTTTGCAAACTGATATGAAATTTCGTTTTACCTATCACGCGATGACCTTATCTACCACGATAGGTAATCTGACGAAAACGTCAGCACTTGTTCATTATGTCGATAGGTAAAACAGCATGAAGTAGTTGCCTGACTGCGGTTCCTCTCCAAATTGGAATCACGTGGACTACTATCAACATCGCAAAGAAATAAATGAAGACACATAACAATCTATGACTTTCCAATCAACGTTATATTTACGACTAGCAAGTTTAACTTTCTTTTATCGTATTCATTATAGCGCGCTTGCTAACATGCTGACAGCCAACCATACAACCGGTGCAGCGTTTATCGCTACAAAACAATCACGTGAAGAACAAGACAGTCGTAACTTTTAAATTAAACAAGATTTATGTGCAACATGCTTCCCTGCAAACCGTATTTTTACAACTTCCTGGATCTTCGGTGAAATATGCTGCACATTTTTTCATCGAAAAATCTACAATAAATGTATAAACGAAGCGCACCTGCAACAAACGTAGGGAGAAAAATCCAGTACTGTATTCTATACTAGTGCTTAACCTTTTTCGGTTTTGTTCACCCCGATGATCGATCGCTGCACTCCCATTCACCCTATTGTAAATGTATGGCGGATGTGACAAAAATTATGCTAAATCGGGTGTTAATTGTTATTTGCTCTATCCACTGCATGCTTTCTGCCATGCAGCAAATTGGCTACGATCTTCAAAAATGATTTGATCACAGACTCAGCCTCGCAAAATGTTTTTTTTTTCGTTTAATCAGCAGGCGCTATTTGAAAAGACGAAAGGATAAGAGGCTTTTTAGTAGCAGAGTGATTTACGACTGATGGAGGAAATTTTACCGCTGGTACCAATATTCGTGGTGTTGCTTGAAAAAAATGGTTCTGATAAATGTCGTGTTTGTTTCATAAATGACTCCGCGGATTTCAGTGAGACAAGAGCTGGTTGCTACAGTATATTTAAAACAGCAAAACATCTATTGAGCAGCTGGGCTCTTTGCTCAACTCTTCATTTCTGGGATGAAAAACCCATACTTAATATAACCATCATCCTACTCTCCTTTTAATTTTTGAAGCGAACTTATTCTGAAGCTAACGTTCTTTATCAAACCTGGTTCTAAACTGTGAAGCTGATGATGCTGTCGTGTCCTGATCGATTTCATCTAAAGATGTACATTGACTTTAATGAAAACAAAAATATTTTGTACTTATTTCGTTGACATTCTGCAGGTATTAACTGAGATACAAAAGCATTTCAGATGTTGGAATCAATACCGAATTGGCAACAAACAAGTATTACAAATAGGCTACTCCTTAATTTTGATTGGTTATGCCTGCACTTCGACTGATAAGGCTACGACGCTAATGAGTGTTCATATTCAGGTACCTGAAGCTTTCAAAAGTAGGCCTACTGCGATTCTAGCAGGTAACGCTTGTACATGCGTACAGGATGTTCATGCAGAGAGCACAGCAGATATTCCACCACTGGACTGAATAAAACAAGGCAACTCTTGGTGAAATCTATCCCCATTACGTAATATACGCAGTTAATTGCACTAATGTACAGATTTTCTGAAGTGATAAGATGCTGACTCCTGAGATGCAAAGTTAGAACGCTTGAAGTTTGCCATTTTATTCATGATTCCTGGTGCGTTTTGAGTCAAAACGACAAGACAGGTGCATATGACAAGAGGATACAAACAATTAGAAGCAGAAATTTCATTCATCCTTCATTCACCCCTCTTCTTTCATTCACCCTAGCAAAAACTCATACACCCTCGGGTGAACCATTCACCCGGTTAAGAAGCACTGTTCTATACCACACCTCGTGAATCTCTTGGTAGCCTGCGCAAAAGTTGGGAGGAGGAGCGAGACAAAACTTTGTTTTGTCCAAAAACGTTTCCACTGTCGGACATGAACTTTCGTTCACCGGTCCATTACAAGTGAGCGAAATACAAGCGTTGATCTGCCACTTCTCGTTGATCTGCAAGATCCACAATTCACCAGAAAATGCTTGACTTGCAATTGGAGTGGTTTCAAAGCGATGCAAAAAACAAACGTTTTGACAAAAACGCTCACACTTGACAAACGTTTAACGTAAATCGTAAAATAGGAATGTGAAAAATCTAATATCTTCTACTTTGAATAAGGACAAATGATAAACTTCGGGTGTGTGTCCATACATCTTAGGCGTTTTTGTATAGCATAAAGTATAATTGCCTGGTTTAGTGATTTATCTAGCTCAGGGGTCTCCAAACTACGGCCCGCGGGCCAAATGCGGCCCGCGAAGTCATTTCATCCGGCCCGCGAAGCCATTTTGTCAATGATGAAAAAAATAATGTTGAAAAAAACTGCAAATGTTTTTACAAAAAATTTGTCGATTTGTGAGAATATAACATATACCGAAACAATCACATAAGGCCTACGTAAAACGTCCGGCCCTCGACATATTTATATTTTTTATTAGCTTATGTGGCCCTAGGACAAAAACGTTTGGAGACCCCTGCTTAGCCTAACCTTAAACCCAACACTAACCTAACCCTGATCTTAAAATATCTTCGTAAAATCTTACTGCATACGGCTTTAATGCGTATATTCCTTGTCGGTGCATGGTAACGAGTAGCCTAGATGTTTTTAACGCCATTTTTTCGATTTGGTGTTCAGCAAGAAATTGACCAAAGTTTCATTTTTAACCAAAACGGCCATTCAGAGTGAAGTCAACGATTTATTTAGAAATTCACCCATTTCTTCTTTGATAGCAACTTAAAAAAATACTTTCGAAAGTTGTGTTTTCAACAGCGGAGCCACTCAGGCGTAAACCTCAAGCAAATTATTCAGCAACACACTATCTGTCTTCAGCAACACACTATCTATCTTCAGCAACACACTATCTATCTTCAGCAACACACTATCTGTCTAGCAAGCGAGTTTGAATTGCGGATTTTTCTAAACAAGATCTTTAATCCCGTGCATTCAACAAAAGAAAATCAAACGGCCTAATTTTTCATTGGAAAACGACCATATTGCTCAATACGTCCAATATCCTTTTGGCCACGCCTGTAAAATCCACGATTGGATCCCCTGGAAAAAATCCTTTCGGCCATGTTGTTCAGTGCATAGCATCAGGTCCGTCTCCAAGCAAAGATCGTCAGCAAATACTTCTCACGTTTGCGCTCACGTATGTGCACCGTTGCTTTAGCCATTGAAACAATCCAATGAAGCAGTTATCTGCGAAAAATATGTATGTGGTTTCTTCTGTTTCCAAATTGTTGCATTCGCCTTTGCTTAAACTTGACCCGCTGCTGCTTGTGCGCGAATGCAAGAAACATTTCATTCATGCAACATACCATTTCCTTGCAAACTTGATTGGTTTGGCAAAGCTCCACAAAACACCAATATCGAAAAACTATCTTTTGATGCACTGGTAACTAAACAACCACAACGTCCGCTGCGAATTATGCGAACCAACTGTAGCACTGTGAACATGGTTACATTCTCTCTTTCAATGGTGTTTGGTGCTAAGATAAGAAACAAAAACCGTATAATCCTTTTGTTCTGGACCTGAGCCAAGAGCTTTCGAGGTTGTTCTGCAAATCATTTCAGAACACATATAGTTGCCTCACTTCCTCATAAATTTGCAAAGGCCATCAAATAAAAAGTGCAAGCTGTTTTCATCGGACCTATATCGAATCGCTAAACCAGTCTGCTTTATCAAAACCTGCCAGAAGGTTCATGGCAGTATATGACACATTGTCTCATCGAAAAAGCTGCGGATGTACATGCATTCATGAAAATAACAGCATGTTTGATGCTATATTGGAAACGTTTCTATATATCAATCACAACTGGTTTGAACGCAAAAACTGTAACCCATGTGCGCAGCAACAAATGAAGTGCAATAAGATGGAAAAACGTTTCTGTCATAGAGGTTGTATGCACTGATCGTTAGGATCTTTTGATCGGTTTTGTATGTGTATGTTCAATGAACCTGGTTTGATTTTCTGGCGTTCGATGGAACAAAATGAAAAAAGCAAGCAAAATAAAACTAAGCAGTTCAGTTTGTTTTTGTATCCCGACCAAGCACAGAATACTTGTTCAGGAATACAGGTAGAGGAAGCGACGGCCGTAGCTGTCATTTAAGTCACTGCCCCCACACGTTCATGCAAAACAACAAGCAGACACTTAATCAGAACAAGTAGCGCTTGTCTTAGTATTTGACCCCGTTAGCGCTGAGAGCATCAGAACAGAAATTCTCCTGCAGTAACGAAAACGTTACATTGCTGCAACAAGCATCAGCCTTCCTTGAAATGACGTGAACACAAAGTCACGACTAGCTGATGCTTTGCCAACTGCCGTAAAAATTGTCTTTTCAGAAAATTAATTGCGAGAAACAGAGCATTATTGCTTTTTTTTCACAACTAAGATACTAAGGTGGAATGTCAAAGTCAAAACTAATTTTTTCTCATTTTTGCTCAATAAATTTTATCTATTAATTGTTGCAATAATAAAACAGTGACGATACCTCCTTTGCAACGCTTTGATAGAGTGTCATTAATGGTTTGATGGTCTTCAGTACCTCGATGATGACCAGAACGTTTTTAACGTTTCACTGAAAATGGAAATGAGCGAGCCAAATTTTGAGCACGGCTCCAAGAAAAAAACCCTGTTCTTCTGTCTAATTACTAGGGTTTTTACTTTTGCGTAGGTCGTTTTTACAGATTTGGAAAACGTCTCGAGTTTTTGCCATTTCGAAAATGAAGTTCACAGCAAGTAAAAACTTTTTATTACAACCTCTTTCCTCAAACAGATATTTTCGGTCCCACTTCAGAAAACTAAACGGCATCACTACTTTCAGGATGATTTCGGTTTTTATTCAGCGTTTATTTCGTAAATGTTTTTTGTCCTGTACAAACCAAGACAAACAAACTTTTTACGTTGTTTGTTTTCGTTTCTGGAAACCATGAAAACCGAAATGTCACACGACGAGTTTTAATGAAGCTTGCTACGTCATTATCATGAAGCTTCCTACGTCATCACCAAATAAACATGTGGAGCGAGCAAGTGATTTAGTGAGATGATCGATAGTGTTAAATAGACCAGCGTTACGGAAATAAAAGTCATAAATGCAACTCTTAGAAAATATGCAGAGTGCAGACACGTCTCTGCAGTATTTCCATAAGTTTTAGGTCTGGGAGCTTCAAAGGAAGTTGAGCTTAGTTTTATTTTAAAGAAAACAACTACTTAGTTTCATATGTTGCATGCAAAAGATCATTTCCGGTTTCATAATATTTCACTACGCAGTCATTTAGCAAGACAGACGCTCATAAAAAACATTCAATTAAAATTACCCGTTTAAGTTGCTTTTGTTTGCGTTTTGTATTCATCACGTGTTTTATCACAAACAACCACGAAGTTCAAACACAGCAAGGAAGAATCAGCAAAGAACGCGAAGTCGATAACAACATGGTTTTTCATGTCGAACAGATGTGAAAAAAAAGAGCATTTTAAAAATATTTTGCATAATATTTGTTAATAAGCACTGTGCATTTGCACCGTAATAGGAAAAATAATACTTCAAATGATAGAAAAAATATAAAAGCATATTTTATTTTCAAAGCATCACCGAAATGGCATTCCTTTAACGAGTGATATCATTTCAGAGGTTCATCAGCAAGGAGTTCGGGCCTTTGCAGATCATGAAGATGTGAAGTGCTTTCATAAACACTGCAATAACTTGAATGGAGTGATTTACGAGAAAAGTTCAAATGGTTTGCTTAAAGTTAGATTCAATCACGATCGTTGTTTGTAAACATTCCTAGAATGAAACCGATCAGGGAAGTCAGTGTATTTTCGTAAGCACTGAATTTTCAAGCAACTGATTTCTGGAACAAAGCTTTTAGTCAATTGGCTGCTTGGTCTTGTTAATCGTGGTTTACCCCCACCAGCTATGAAACTTTTCAGTAGATCATGCGCAAAGCTCACCATTATTTTTCTTCAGTTCACCTTTTTTTCCTAGAAGTAAATATTGCGACATATTCCGGTCTTTTTTGCAAAAATGAGGTGAGTTGTTTTGGTGAAACTTCGTCGGAACCGTCCTTTCGGATTTTGTTAAACAATTCGTCACATTCCCCGTTGCAATTGAAGCGGTTCACAAGTGTAAATTTGAATTCCTCTCTTGATATGAACCCATTGCTGCCACTGTCGAAACTCCTGAGTACTTGTTCGAGTGTTTCGCCATTGGCTACAGACTGGGAGAGATACAAGATTCCTGAAACGTATTCGGGAAAACTGACTTCACCTCCACCATCTTTGCCGAACGTATTGAACAACTCCTGCAATGAGCTTGTTACCGGCAAAGATAAAAACGTTGCGTAATCTTCAACTGAAAACAATCCGCTTGCTTTGTCGCGCACAATGTCGGCGAAGTCGGTAAGAAATTCCAAAAGAAGTTCGACGCTAATACCGAGGTCTTGACGCAAACTATAGTATTCCACAACTCCAACGTCCTTTGGCAAACCCAGTTTCTTAGCTTGTCTCATCAGCCAAACATCTTCGAAACTGTGGTTTGTGCATGGCAAGCCAAGACAATCAGCAATTCTTTTTCGAACATTTTCTGCGTAAAGCTTCGGGTTTTTCGTCTCTTCGTCACTTGGTTTGTAAACAGGAAGAAAGTGAACTTCACTTTTGTTTTCGAACTGGCACAATGTGAACCAGAACAACGTTGCGTGGTGTGGACCATTTTCAGTCCAGGTAAAAGTATCCACCGAGTTGGGATAATGAATGGCCACTGGTTGCACAGGTGTCCCGGGCAGGAAGCTGCCAGTTTTGAAGCTTACAACCACTTTCCTGTTGGTGCAAGTGCCCTCAGGAAAAACAACAACCGGAGGCCATTTACCGTTCGACTTTGCTCGGCGAGCAATTTCATCCGTAGAGCTTTTTCTTGACAGCGGATCTTTTCGTTGGACGTAAATTGGCTGCAACACTTTCAAAATAGTGCCCAGAAAGGGGAGGTGAGCGCTTTCCGCTTTGGCGACAGTGGACGGCAGCTGGTTGCATGAAAACAACACCACAGCGTCCAACAAGGACGAGTGCGGAGCAGCGATCAAGAGACAAGCGTCTTCTGGCGAAGCCTGTTTACCTTTGACCGCGATACGATGGAAGCCCATGAAGAATAACGCTGTCCTGGCCACACAACGCACAAAGTTGACAAACATTGAGTGAATTGGACCAATCGGTTCTCTGCTCCCGTTTTTCATCGGCATTGCGACGACGTATGCCAATATCCACGTCAGTATAAAAAACAAAGAGACGAAGACGAGACGCAACGGCGCGACTGTAAACGACATCACAGCAACCTGGATCTTTTGCTTCGTGTTCAATTTGATCCTATGTATGAACGGGTGCACACAGGGGTCTGGTAAGGGCGCATGGCCATGACCTGGCAGGGATTGCAGGTAGGATTTCAGTGATTTATGTGCCATTCTATGCTTCTGTTAAAAGAAATTTGAGAAGTTAGCTTTTCGGTTTACAGACGGATATTTTGCATCAAATATTAAGGAAAATAGTTTGGTTTGCTCAAAATTGTTTTGCTCCGTAACAAAATTGGAGAAACACGGTAAAATATTGTAATAACCGCTGAAATAAAGCTCTAAAATTCTTGAGAACCGGAAGGAACTACATCATATGAATATCTTTTAGCATATCTTTTCGATCACCGAACCGGCCATATGCACAGAGCAGAATTTGCGCAGAGCGGCAACTGTGTAGTATAAAGTCTATTGCAATTGTGGTAACATACTCTAAAATCTATCTCCTTTTTGGAAGATGACAGCTTAAACAAAAGTTATTGGGCTTTCAGACAAGATCACATCAAATTATCTGATAAATGTAGAACAACGCAAAGCTGCCTCCGGTTATATAAAAGTCTATAGGTTTTATAAGTCTGAACTCTGCGCTGGACAAACGTCTTTATCATAGTTTATTACAACGCTTATCTGTCACTGCAGTTCGCACTGGCATGTTTAAGAAAATTTTGCACGCAAAAGAAAGCATTTCCAGCAAAATAAAAAAAAATATCATTGTTTTTATCGCTTGACCATGTGAGATAATCTCAAATTAAAGTTACTCATTTGTTTAAATTTTGCTACGACACAATTGGAAAACAAATTATTGGTGAAACTCGTCATACCATTATTTTTCGACATTAGAACACCCACATATACAGATTTCTGAATAAAAGATTGTGGATTCAATGTAACGTTTTAAATGGTGCAGAATAGTTTCTATTTCTATCAAGCTTTCTGTGCCTTCCTCACCCGAACAACCTGACATCTAATTTCAGAAAAAGCAGACAGTATTTTGAAAAGGATGAGGATAATTTCAAGATGAAAAACAGGGCCACATAAGCTGAATAAACAGGACCAAGTCAACTTGGACAATAGCGTATAGCCAGCCCCAAATACTTTTTGGGCCAAATCTTTTGGCTCTAAGCAAGCAACAGTATTTTGTTTGGGACACCGCCTCTAAAAGCACAAAGTGACAAGATAGGCTAGAAAATTTGGGAGGCATAGTCCCCTTGGCCCACCTGGCTACGTCTATGGACCTGGATTCATTTAGAAGGATACCAATACCAGTTTCGTGGCAGCATTTGGTTCGTTCTTAATTTGAAGCCGATAAACAACATTTACCAATATTTCAATACTCGGAAGACTATGTCCATACTGTTGTATTTTTACGGAATAAGGTACAGAACCCGTACTCGTTCAAAAAAGCTTTTGATTTGAATTGGTAAAAACAATGCATTTTAAACGATTTTAATCTTCACTCAATTGTCCTTTTAACTATAATAACAAAGTTCAGGGGGTCTGTTCATTTGAGGTGTTATAAAGGCTCCAGAAAATACCGGTCTTTGTGGAGGTGATGCTCCATAAGCGAACTTAGATCTGCATACTTAACTGCTTACATCTATATCTTTTGCTGAAAATGACAACTTTAAAATTACGAAAATTTGAATATTATTCGTTGCTTGACCGACTCAAAGCACAAACGTAAATTAGTTCGGAGATAATCGCATTTTTGGTGGTTGAATTAAACCTTTCTCAAAAAATCTAGTGCATTTGTGCCGCGGGCTTGCCACGGTCGTTTGCGCCCTCGTGTCCTCGTCAAACCTGCTTTTTCATTCGCTACACCAGGAGTCACCAGGGGTCACCAACATAATGCCCTCGGACACCAGGTCGCCAGCCAGGACCACACTGGTCACCTGCGGCGCTGTTCAAAAAACAATATTGATGTAATCAGTGTCTTCAAATAAATGAATATAATTATTTGCAATTATGCGCGGCAAGTTGGCTACAGATAAATTCAGGAAGTTGTTTATTTAGGAGGTGTACATCCAACTGGTAAACCTTCGCATTTATTGGTACCCAAGAAGTAGCTCTCCGTTTCACAAAGGTTAGTGAAACTAAAGTTTAATCCAGCAAAGACCAAAGTTTTTACCATTTTCAAACCTCATATCTGTCACACTGTTCTTACAATTAACAGTATTGACCTAAGTGAAGCCGATTCATACAAATATTTAGGTCTTATATTTCATCGAACCTTATCATGGCATCATCACATTTTGTCGACTAAACAGAAGACCACACTTAGACTTAACCACATCAATCAACTTTCACACCTTGTTCCACGCAAGATCCTCTGCACCAAGCATAAAAAAGGAAGAAGTGCTGGGAAAGTGTTTTGCTCCTCTCAAGGTTGGACACATACTAACACTGGTTGTGTGATGCGCTACTGTATGGTTATCCATTTTCAGTGTTCTTGCGAATGACGATACAGCTGTGGTGGGGACAAAGCGATTTGCTCCTCTCAACGCTGGTCATGTGCAAACACCGTTTCTGTAATGTTCGCTGATGTACACCTAAGCACTTTTGTGCTCTTGTGTCTGTGATATTGACCATGAGACCGCAATAAAAATATTATTATTATTTATGTTTCTTGCGTTCTCCCAATCTTAGACCGCGGAAATGTCATTTTCGCCAACTGCTCCACTTCAGATAGCTTGCTTCTAGAGCATATACATACAAAAGCTACCAAATTAATACTAAGTTGTTTTCGTACATCACGTGACGCCGCTGTCCTTTCTGATCTCAACTTCATTCCGTTATCCAACAGGAGAGAATTCCATATGCTCTTGTTCTTTTATAAAATAAAAACTGGTCTTACCTCTCCTGTCCTCCACTCGTTTTTACCGCTGACCCTAGGACAAGTCGCAGCCTACTCATTGCGTCATGCCAATAATTTTCAGCTTCCCCTCTCTGAACGTTCGCTAATACATAATTCATCTTTTTACAATGCTCCATTACTCTGGTGTTCCTACCAAAATATATCAAATTATCTTCTAGTTTTGCAGCATTTAAAAACCGCATTACCAACTTTTACTAAGGCACGAAACGCAATATTTGGCACTTACACGGGTCAAATCTATCAACTATTTCATTACGCTTTATGTTTCGCCTTGGTCGAGCCCTTTAGAAGGCCATTAGTCAGTGTAACTGTGGGTCTACATAACGCTTGAACACCTTCTCCTGCAGTGCAATTTGTGCTTTCACCATCGCTACTTACTTCTCCTAACACCTGAACATATTGCTGTACGAAAAATTACACAATTAGCCAAAACACTCTACTCTCACTAATAAAACTTTAATCCATATTCTCCTGTTTGACTCTCCGGAATCACCATTTTAACCAGGGGTTCGCAACCTTTTCACTATCTTGTACCACTTGAGCATCCTGTATCGTCAACACGTACCACTTCTTCAGAACAAATAATTTGATCGAATCTTAGTTTTTATTCAGAAGAATGATATACAATACATTAAAATAACAATAAAAGACCGCAACTAAACTTAATGAGATTTTTGTTAGTGTTTACCTTCCACCAATTTGTCGATGCGTGTCGTAAATTTGCTAACAGTGCATCGAAAGTCATAATATTGTGATACAATAGGAATAGCAGGCTACAGGAAAATTTATTTATTTATTTAGAAACAAAACCCGATACGTAAACTAGAAAGCTGTGAATCCAGGTTTTTGTGAAAAATGGAAGTTACTTGCGTACCAGCTGGAGGGCCTTCGCGTACCACTAGTGGTACGTGTACCACAGGTTGGGAACCACTGATTTAAACTAACAGTAGTCATTTAAGCACAGTGGGCGCTATCCTTTGTTTGACCAGCTTGACTCATCCATTATCTTGTTCATCCTGCTATTATATTATTGGCCTTTTGCCGCTTCGTGATAGGTTTCCTGCGTTTGTTAATTTGCTGTCCTTTGTTTTGTTTTTCTTTTGCTGTATTTGATTTTGTGCCTACTAACGTGACTAGAAAAGAGACATCAACCAGGCTTCGGCCAGTTGCCTAGGGTTAAATAAATTCGTCGCGTTGCGTGCGATCGAGCTAAAAAGGTTTGGTGAGCTCAGCGGTCCAGCACTACACCAACCTGTCGCACTTTTGCCAAAGTTCTGCAAAGAATTTTTCATTGTCTATCGAAAGAAATCTTTTCCTAGCAAAGAATCAGACACTAAAGATACTACAGTGTATATACTTCGCCTACGAAGCAGGCATCATCAGCTCTTAATCAAATAGAATCTATATCTTAATTAAGTAAATCATAAAAAAATAAATCGTAATTAAAATAAATCGCAATAAATCGTAATTAAAACAAATCGTAATCAAAATAAATCGTAATTGAAATAAATAGTAAAAAAATAAAGAATTTTTATTGAAATTTATTTGCACGGAGCAGCAGTACGTATGAATTGTTATCAAATCCGCGAATTTTTTTAAGAATTAAATAACTCACTGCAGTTATCAAACATCTTTCGGTTCTTGAACGCATGATTAGCGATTTATAAACTGCAACTGTTGCTGTTTCTAGTGACGGCAGTGAAGCACTCATTTGCGCTGATGCATCGATACCACGTGCTTTGAAGTTGGAGAAATACCGTATTGTGTTGTCACAAGTACAAACTACAAAAGCAAACCAAAACTTCATTTCTCAACAACAAAACCTAAAAATCTTGCTATGAAAGTGGCTCATTTCGTTAAAATGCAAGTGTGTCGAATCGAGGGATTTGCAAAGAAGCTAGACATACATTCCCAGTTTTTCAAAAAAGGAGGAACATCAGCAGAATGTTCCACATATTAACAAGCAAGGGCATTCCCAAGAGCATTGGCCAAAGTATAAACGAAACGTGTTCAACCAATCTGCTTTGATGCTTCCGCAGTCGTATCTCCAAGTAGAGGCCCTGTGGGTTGGAACACCTAAGCGCACTAAGATTTTATGGAAAAATTCACAACCTCTGAATTGTTTTGTTCATGAAAACCGTGATTTCTAATGGAAATGTCATGAAGCACCCCTACAAATGCAATTCACTTGACTGCAAACTAATTTCGGAATATTCATATAACCTGGTGTGATGGAGAAAACCTACTTTCAAAATCGGAATCAGCAATGTGTAATCAGTCTGTTGTTCCCATTGCCATCTTAGCCAGTACCAAAATGTTCCTGACCAATGAGAGGTGCTCTAACTCCAGCACCTTCTGCCTCGACTACTGCATTACAGGGATTTGAATGCGCAGGTTGATAAACACTAATCCAGGCAGTTCCCCATTATGTGGAATATTCGCCTTGTTCAGTTGGCTTTCAAGTCATGTTGGCATCACTCTCATTTTCCACAGTGCAAAAGCACAGAATCTAGGTCTGGTAAGTTGCACACACGAGGAAACAACACCATAGCATTCATCTTTCAATACTATCTGACATAACACGAAATTGGGAAGGTAAGGAATACAACACCGCAAAAAGGCTGGTCGCTATTGTTGTTAGCGTTTCCCATTGTACAAAGTGTTCGATAAACAAAAAAGGTAACGCTATCCCTGCGCAACGGGTCATACCGCCCTTCTGACGCTCCGCTGAAGGGAACTTGCTTTCGAAGCTCGATTCGCAAAGAACCTCGTAAACTTCACTGAAACCCCAAGAGGTAGGATACAGGGCACTGGCACCAAAGCAAAAATTCAAGGCAACCGACAATTGTTTAAGGACTCTCTAAAAAGCAAGATAAACGGATTTATTCTGTATTTGGTAGTCGAAAATCTGGCGTTGGATTATCAATAACCAAGATTCGCCATACTGGAATAGGACTTGAATTTGTCGTTACTGCTTACAAAACACGCTGATGATAACAATATCTGTACTTGATTCTCAAACTCTGCACCTGAATCTAAGCTAATGCACTCTTCCCAACTTCGACAAACTTCACCTCCAATCAGCAAAACGGCCAAATCTAAGCAACATGCTGATATTCAACGAAGTTTTTTTCCTTTTGTAGTTAAACGCATAAGGCAAAAACACAAAAAAGAACATCTTGAAATGGTTGCCTTGAAAACCCGAAGTGTTGTGCTGAAATCGGGTAAAACTGCTGTCCCTGGCATCATAGTGCAGTATGGACATACAGTAAGGCAGGTTTTTTTCAAGGAAATTGTTAGGAACCCAGTTTGGATCTGTAGGGACCCGATTTCTCTGATTCTAGGGACCCGATTTTCTCTGATTTTAGGGACTCGGTGATAATTTTCTCTGAATGTAGGCACCCGATTTGAAATTCTAGGGACCAGAATCGGGTCCCTAAAACGCCTTAAAAAAACCCTACAATAAAGCACTGATACTTTCCTATTTTATGCAGGCATATTACAAAAACGCGCGGTTTGGTGGCGCCTATCACTGCAAATACCTGACGGAGTACATTTGAGAATGCCAGCTCGTCTTATAAACTCAATATAAACCATATACTTTTGACTTTGAGGCAGAACTGCCGAAAAGGGACACTTTGTTCTGGCAACTGCTGTTGGTGCCAAGGAAACGTTGCTGAATGGTTCCATGTTTTAGATCATGAAACAGCTGAATTGTTGTATTCCTCTCAGTTGTAAGTTTAAATGGCAGTTTAGGATTTTTCTTTCTTTTTCGAAAACATTTGTGTTTCCAAAAATGTCTGTAAACCATTTTGTGAACTGGTAACTTTCAGCAACCTAATTAGATTCAACGTTACAATGAACTCTACAAAACAAGAGCAACTAATAAACCTCAACCTTCCTTAACTGACCTTTGACCCTGACAACATGTCAGCCCTCAAGGAAATCAAATCAAAGAACGGAAGGAGACAACATTAAGCTGTGGACGTCACAAATTTAAAAATATTCACCTTGTTCGTTTCATCGCCCTACAGTACTTCTACTGTGCGACGGGCATTTCCCACTGCTTGGTGTCACCGGCACTATAAAAGAGCCACGCCTCGTCGCTGTGCGCTCAATAACACAACTTGAGAAACAAGCTGGATTTCCTTTAGGGTTTTGTGTTGCTTTGTGTTTGGAGGTCTGCGGCGGGTTTCGTAAACATCTTGCTGCTACGCAAAGGTCTACGCAAACAATTTTCGGTGTGTTTCATCAGTCGGCTACACAAGCCGATGGATTTCTCGCCTGTAAAATTCTATAAAATTCGGAAAAGTGGAAAATTCTCTGCTCGTCGTTTTCGCTATTTTGCAATGATCAGGGAGGGACATTTCTGCTTCAGCGTCAAATTAATCATGCTGCTTTCAGTAAATAACCTTTCGCATACGTTCTTGTGTTTAATTGCAAAAAGAAACATTTGATTTTTTTAGATTCCACTCTGTGAAATGTCTGCTTCATGTTTATGCAAAAATTACTTTGAAAAACTGTCCAAGGTTACCCCAATATCCCGCCAAATCTGCAAGTTTGACTTCCGGCCAGTTTTAGTAATCACTACTCAATATAAATATTTTCGGTTTTGTTCACTGCAAATATATTTGAATTTTGCTTGTAACTGTTCTTAATAATCGTTATTTTGGCATGGGTTTATCTACTCGTGCATCACACCTACTGCACAAATGTCGCGAAAACAATACCATTTGCGTGCTTAAGCAGCAAAGCTAGTTCTGCTGTAGTTGCTGTTTAGTATCAGTGATTCCTAACTTCTTGTGCCGTCTGGAGGTAGCCGCAGCCGAACTGCGACCTTTGTTTCGTCATAAATGGTAACTTAAGGTGGAAACGCACTTTTCGTCCGAGGCTACTATTGTTGCGTTACATCATAAACTTATGAAGCTGGTCAAGCCATTTACACCACATGCTATTGCGTGTCCCGTCAGGAAAGGTTTTTGATCAGTCGAATTGTAAAACGAAAGAGCAGAAAGCGAGATTGCAGTGTTTAGCTAGCGCAATGCCGAAATCTGTAATGCCATCAGGAACTGAAAATGGCAAAGTTTCTAAAGAGAAAAAGCGCAAGAATCTGGCAGTGTTAGCTCAAACGACGCGGCTGAAACGTTTTCTTTCCAGCAAAGTTTTTAAGCACCAACGTTAAAAACAGTGGCGTTAACAAGAGCACCTGGAAATGTAGGAGAAAATCACGACATCAGTTTCGAAGCACCTTTCACACTAAGCCTGACTGGCCATATTGACATGATATTTTCCCGGTGTTTTCGTTTGTAATCTCTGGTTTCTGCTTATTGTTCGGGTGAATGTTGTTTCTTGCCGAGTCACTCTCTGTCCCACTAGTTCTTAACATTTCTGTGCACTTGTACCCCCTGAGCTTTCATAAAATTTTCTCGTACCCCTTGTCTGAAGGCAAGTGTAACTGTTAGTGTTACTAACGTAGTGCACATTGTATCACAAATTCTTCAGTAGCTGTATGAAGCTCTCTTCTTGGCACACAAGAACGAAACTTTACTGCACAACATGCCAGCAGTAATTGTTTTTCCATCGATAAAATGCCTGTTTTGATAAGGTTCCACCACTATCAAATCAAGCCCTTTTGATTTTCAGGGTACTGAAATCATTCCCAGCACACCCCCGTGCCGATTATTAAAAGGTTCAAGTTTGACTGTTTCGGGTTTGCAGTAGTAAATACTTTGTTGCAACATATGCACTGTGGTCTTTGCGTTCCATCTTTTTTCTATCATGCAAGTGAAACCATAGCTAACACAGTCCTCATTCCACTTGGTATTTGCGTTTCATGGACATGTTTCTTAAAAATAAAATGTACCGATATTAAGTGGCGTAACTGACGGGGCAGAGGGGCAAATCACCAGTCCCTGGCCCGGCAAGCTAAATGCAAAAATAAAGCCCCCACTTAGCCTATACTTTGGTTTTAGTATTCTTTTGGTTTTCAGTAGGACGTTTTTTTTGTCTTTAAAGTATTTTCTGGGGATTTAGGGTTTTAGTATAGCCATACACATCCGGATTGAACATCGTTTCTCAAGTTTTTTCTTGAGTATTGGCTAGTGAGCCTCTTTTAACTACCGGTAAGTTTTCTCCCCCAGGCTCAAACCTTTAGTTGCGCTACTGCTGATAATAATCATATAGCCTATATACTTGAATCCAAAAATATAACTACTATACTTAACCACCCAGGAAATAAATGGTCAACTAACATTTAGCAATGTATTCTTCACTCAACCACTGGCAATGAAATAAGTAAGGTGACAGCACTTTGACTGTGCAAGCAGGCTAAATATAATATTCAAAGCGCATGACAACCAACCGTAGTAAATGGCTAATGATACGTCACACTACAGAGAATCACGATGAATGTTCATTGAAATCTGGTTTAAATTTCCAAGTCGTGTATCCCTGAAAGCTTTGGTGCTTCGTATCCCCTGTTTTGGCTCCTCGTACCCCCAAGGAGTACATGTAACCCTGGTTAAGAACCACTGCTCTAGCCTATGGAAATATTATTTCTTAGTAAGAATGCACTGTAGTGTTCATATCATAAACTCTCTTCTTTTTTCGCAGCTAACTGTATGTGCAGTTGGGCACCGTATTTATTCGATTGTAAGGCGCGGCTTATAAAGTTTCATTCCATGCGGCTTACAATCAAGGGCGGCTCGCATTTTTTATTTTTTTACTTTATCGAAAGGTACAGATGACGCTCAGTCTTTCCTTGGCTACGTTTTGTCGACCAGATTCTTCTTTCCCATTCGATTTTCTTCAGCAACACGTGCACATCCGTCAAAGGACGGATCGTGATGAACAGAAGGCAGTTGTAGTGGTGTAAGCATCATTAATACGGGAAACGCACAAGTACGCAAACGTCGCGAACGCATCTTAGAGGCTGAGGTAACCTACGTTCAAATGCGGTTTACATTCAAGGGTAGCTTACATTAATTTTTAACATCATTTCGTGCGGCTTACGATGAAAGGCGGCTAACAATCGAGCTAATACGGCAGGCACATAATCGACTACTGGAAAAAGCAAACGAGAACTTTGCGAATCAGCGAAAACAAATTTTACAAACGATGGCGTCATGAAATACGTCATAGGGGCCCTCGAATGAAAATTGACCCGGGTCCTCCTACCCTTCAATCCGGCTCTGGATATTACTGGCATGTGGTGATCACCTCCCGCGTCGTGCCGCACAACCCTAATCGTTCGCATTCAAGCTTTCCGTGATGCTTTCACTGAATCTTGCTGAGGATAAAAACAGTTGCTTTCAAAACGTGAAATATGATTTTAGCAAATATCATTGCTTTTTTGCGATTTGTGTTTTTAGAATTCTAAATATTAATTCTGCGCATACTTTTTGAAAAAAGTGGCAAAACTAAACAAATTGACAACCAAAGAGAAAATCTAAAACCGTTTCAATTGTGTAATCTGTGCATTTCTTATTATACGAAGCGTGAGATTTGATCTTAACAACAACAATTTATTGTACAACAGCCTGTTGCACTACTTGGAGATCTGCGAGACTTTTGACTGCAAAATCGTTGACAATTTCGTAGTAAACTCTCTTTCCAGGTAAAGCACGTTTGACTCACAGAATAGACTTGCAGTCTTTTTGTGGCCCATGGCAAATCGTATGCGTGATTTCAGCCACATGAGTTTGAAAAGACTGGGCTAACAGGAGCACTTGGTAATTGTCAGTGATAAATACGTGCAGTAAGCGATGAAAACATATGAGGAACACTTCATTTCATGGAAGTGTTGATGACGTATAAAATACAGAAACGCTTCGAGCTCCAACGAGATTCGATCTTTCTTATATGAGAATGATTTGACGGCGTTACAATTTCTAAAGTAAACAGCGAAGTTTGACAGGTTTTCTTCGTCGTTTGAACAAGTTGTTGCTGTTCACTGCTNGGCCGCCCTAGATCTCGGGGCAGGTGTGAAGCAGCGATTCAATTATTTCATCGTCCNGAATCGTCAGGCCGTGCAGTCCATGAGGAGGTCGATAGGTTGGACATTGGAGGACAGCATGATGAACGGTTTGTTCTTCTGCGTCACACTCACAGGCCGCAGAGGTAGCCATACCCCATTTGTACAAGCAGGAGCGGAAATGTCCGACACCGGTGCGGAGGCGGTTAAGCCGGACCCAGGCTCTTCTTAGCAAAACCATTCCAGGAGAGTGGGTGCGGGTGTCGGAGATTAAAGTACGGAGTTTCGTGGTGTTGTGCAATCACTCCGCANNCCGCCCTAGATCTCGGGGCAGGTGTGAAGCAGCGATTCAATTATTTCATCGTCCCGAATCGTCAGGCCGTGCAGTCCATGAGGAGGTCGATAGGTTGGACATTGGAGGACAGCATGATGAACGGTTTGTTCTTCTGCGCCACACTCACAGGCCGCAGAGGAGGCCATACCCCATTTGTACAAGCAGGGGAGG
>JGI24021J15306_10002189_pt1 | contig 20669 bp, 12 predicted proteins | sample Ectturendosymbi1_FD_15306 | JGI IMG/M metagenome (IMG submission 15306)
ACCGATGCGGCTGCATTGGGCCCCGCGCCTCAGGGGCCCCGCGCCATGGTGGTTGGACAGGTCGTTTATTTTTGCCAAATACTCCGTGCGCACAAGATTTGTAGAAAGGCTTGTAAATTTCATTGTTAGCAAATAATTATTTCGTTTGAATAAACCGTAAATTTCCTCTGATTAATATCGTACATTGTCAAACATGCTCAATTCTCATGCTGAGCATTATATCTGCGATCCACCACGTCCCATTCTTTATGGATAGATTTTGGTTGTTACTGGTGCCAGTTGACACTGAAATANACCTACCGCTACTGCAAAGAAGGTGTGTAGTGATTCAACTCGCAATGAACAGGTCATGACGAGTGTCTGTCGATTTAATTTNATGGCAGTGCTGCTAATGCACCGTTGTTCAGTTGTCGAAAGATTCTTCTGTTTTNGGAAAGATTTTGGCCAAAATCGTGAATGTCATCCAGCGCACTCGTTCCTGTTTATCAATATATTGGGCGGCTATGTGCTTCTATTTCATCAATCAATCACCCATGCGCGTTATATACTGCACTGCGTTTGATAAATGCTTTTACAAGTGTGGCGTGGTGGCTGAAACATCTTTGTATGTTACATTTCTAATTCATGAAAAGTGTTTGCACTCCAAGGTCATGCACAATGAAGCGTAATTAGTAAGTTCTCTGATAGAGGTTCCCAACCTGGGATACATGTACCCCTAGGGGTATATTTGCCTATTTGAAGGGGTACATTTATTGTACATTTGCAACAAATTAACTTTGAGACATAAAAACGGAGTCTACCTTTATAGTTACGAAATTCTAAAAATGTTATATAAAATTCAGTAAGGGGTACATGGTCAGAGAAAGTTTGGAAACCCCTGCTCTACAAACTTGAGCTTTTCAGGAACTTTGGGCAGATGCATGGTTTACTCTCTTGTGAAGTCTGTTTTTTTTGTGTTGCGTCATAAAGCGGATAGCTGATCATGCGCCCAGACGTAACATTTATGCAAGAACGCGTCTGCGATTGCGGTCGCGTCTGCGACCGAAAGCGAGGTGAGCAAAAAGTTCATGTTAACAGTTTTCTCCAACTCAGTTGTTCTTCGATTGAAATTGCCGTTCAACAAGAGTGAAGTAATTGCGCTGTAAGTTGAATTTGCTTGTCAGTTCTGCTTGATTGACGCAACTTTGCACTTGCGCTGGCCGCTCCATTGCAGAGCTTCCTTTACAACATTCGGCTTGATTACGAGTGGTAACGGTACACTGTCTAACGTCCACCACAGCAGCATTCTAGTTGTCATAAACATGACCGTAGCTGCGAGACACCTGATCTATTTCCACTCCTCATGAATGAAACAGTTGTGTTATCACAGGGGTTCCCAACCTTTATCTGACCATGTACCCCTTCAGCATTTCGGTAGATGAGTATGTACCCTAAATTTTTTGCGGCAAAATGGCCGAGTAAAATTACAAAAATCCACCGAATTTTAGAATATTTGGAAAAAATAATATACAAATATATTTTTCCCTTGTATTCCCAACCTTAAATGTACCCCTTCAGATAGGCAAATGCACCCCAGGTTGGGAACCCCTGTGTTATCATCTAGCCTACATACAGATCGAGTCCAATAATTAATTTGCCGTCTCTTTTGATATTCTAATAATTAATTTGCTAAAATATCTTCATCAAAAAGGTCGTGACACGCTTGACTGAGCACGATGATGTAATAAAACCACTGCTCAAGGGGGCCCCGCTCCAAGTCTTGCATTGGGTCCCGCGCCTGCTACGGCCGGCCCCGCGTGCAACTGAGTCAGGAGTCACACTCCAGCTGACATGTTGTATCACTTTCAGTGCATTAGAACTAACCTGGGCAATACTTACTGGACAGGTTAATTAGAAACAGATGATGTCGCAATTATCGGACTGCTCCTTTGTGAAGGGACAACTTCTGGCAGCAGCCTTGGTATTTTTTAATGATATGACAGATGTCGTCCGTTTTTTTCATAAAATGCCGATGTTTCACAAAAAAATTCCGTTTTCTGAAAAATTTTTCGCACACCTAAAAATGTAAAGGTGATACTTGTGTGCGCAAATAAGTCTAATTTTTGCAAAAATAGGGTTTTTAGTCATATCTTTGTACCCAAAATGCTTTAGAGGGTTGATCAAGGGTTCTAAAGATGCAATTTTTAGCCTCGTTTCAAATCAAAAACAGACTAAAAAATTGGCTCTTTGGGTTCGGCCCGGGCCCATCCCTGCTGCCGAGGATGACCAAAGACCCAGGTTTCTTCAGCTGAGCATCGAGGGTCTCACCGCAAACAAGATCAACGTTACCATGCAACTAGCCTACAAAAACATGGCATTTATCATTGTCCTACAGGAGACCCCTTACACAACTGCAGACAAGCTAGTGCTCCCGATTTCTCACTAGCTGGGTCAATCCTAAGCAGGAAGCAGGGCCTTGCAATGTTTGCTCACGAGCGGTTGGAATGGACACTGGTCGATCAGTCTCCAAGTAATTTGGACCCCACTTTTGTAATTACAAACACGATATTTTGGATTGCGTATTTTCACTTATCTGGCTGCAAGAGGCACAACTTTTTCTTTGACGTTTTGTTGTTCGGTAGTGAAAAGCTTTACTGGATTCAACTTTTCGACCTAACGTTGTTGTTTAACTGCTTCATAAGGCCAACTTTTCATAAAGTGTACCTTGTGCAATACTGCATTAAATTCCGCACCACATGACCAAATGCTGCAACCAACAGATAAATATATGTATTTGAAAATGGACATTTTACGATCACATGGCGTTAGGTCTGAGGAGCATTTTTCAGTACCGCAACAATGTTTTTTTTGTTCAACTGCTCATGTTTGTGGCGTTGTTATCAATCAGCATCTTTGCGGTGGGCAGCATGCCTCGACCTTACTGGAATGCCCTACAAAATACAAAAGCCACTGGCCAACTTCAGGTCGTAGCGTTGTAAGTGTAATCGAATCGCCCGGTATGCAAGCGATACCTGACTGAAAAACAATGTATTTGCCGAAGGTACAAACGTATCTCTTACTTTTCCAGGAACTTGATCTGCAGCAGCATTTTTGCCTGCCTAACGTGTTACAGATTGTATATCTACGCCTCCAAGTGAGCTCTTTACACATCGGTTTATGTCTCGTAATGTTTGAATATAGTCATTTATGCTCTGAAACTGTAGCCTGGATTAGCTGACATCAAGTTTTTGAAAGAAAGAACACAAAACCAGCGTATATTACGGTAAAGTAAATACTCCAACTTGAAGTTCTTTCTTTCAGCGAAGAAAAATTTTTTCGCGCTTTTACTAGACTGTACAACTACATGGCTGAATCAGGAAATTTCAAATTATTTTATTGTTATTATGCATTTGTAAGATTTTTGTGGATTAGGTCAATGAAGCATTAAAATTTGAGAAATGTCAGATTTTACCTCAGCCGCTTAAACACAAATAAAAACAAACGTCTAAGAAATCTTAATTGAGCACATTGCGACCCGAGCTCAAAAAAGTTTGAAAAATTAACAAAATTGTATTGCGGTCGTTTTTGTTTCAATTTGCAACAAGGGAACGAAAGAACACACTTACGATTCTTGATAACTATGATTTCACAGCTTTCTACCAATTTTCGCTCCTGGCAAGTCTCAACACATGCTGTATACATACTTTGAAATTTCTGAAAAATTCTTCAATTTTATATTCATTTTCACGCAAACAGAAAGAACTTCAACATGCAGTATAAATGTCTAAAACGATACGTGTTATGCATGAGTAAATCACTAGGTGAATAAAATTCTTTGGTTACGTCATAGAACCAAGAGACAGTTGCTGAATGAGTTAAACAATGCAAAGTAAGTTGGACATGGAAATCGTCTGCAGAAAAAATTAACAGACCCGAGAAAAGAGTGATGCAGGCCGGACGATTATGAAAGTCCTCTACGCAGCCTATTTTGCATATTTTGCATACTCCAGTGACGAAGCGCTTTACTGAATTACTTATATTATGAAAAGCTTCATTTGCGTTTTTGGAACACAGTAAGAGTACAAGTAGTGCCACAATCAGCAACCATAAAATCTTCACTTTAAACGCGGGATGGGGAATCTGTGGCCCGCATGAACATTTCGTTACCCAAGGATAGAACACAGCACCACATCAAAACGAAACTCCATGAAAAGCAGATACTGAGAAAGTAAGTCAGGAGAAGTCTCTCATTGTTTCTTATACATTTCTCTCTTTATTGTCTTAGAAAAATAAAGGTAGAATTTTACGATAAAATTAATTTTGTTTTCGGCCAGACAGCGATATTGCACAATTCATGAGGCCGGTGATAATTAATTAATAAGTTCCTGAGCCCTGTTTCAAGCCATGGTGGACGTTTAGGCCAAGTTAATAGGTTTCTTCTACTGCAACCATACTAAATTTCTAATTTGCATCTTATTGAGCGTTCAACAAAAAGCAGTTGCACCATTTTTTGGTCACGTAGCCAAAAACATGGAGAGCGAATCTTGCAAGACAGATCGAGCCGTCCCGTATGCTTCTTTGATGTCAGTTTTAAGCTTTCCTCCATCAGCACGGTAATACAAACCTTTGCCAATTCACAATCAATTTGCTAGAATGTGTAATATAATGATATAAATAAAAACGAAAAAATCCAAGACTTCATGTTTTTTTCACCAACTGCGAAATTCTTGCAACGTCATCCACAGGAAACTCAGGCAGTCATTGCAAAACATTGCTGCATTAGCATCTCGTTTCTACGCTTCACATATTCGATCTCTGTGCAAGTCAACTGGCCTCAGGTCTGAAAAACTTATGGATGGAATGTTGTCAACAGCAACAATGTTTGCAGAAACACTACTGGCAAACACTCCTTTGCAAATTGGCATATTATGACAATGCAGTTCGAGCGTTTTGCGATGCAGAGATAAATTAAGCTTTTTGCACGTAATCCATCAATTACAAACCACCGCATGCCGCTTGGCTTTCTATAACCTGCAATCACGTTTCATATCCCGTGGAAAATGTTGTTGGATTACTTCGAAACTTTTCTCAGTTCTCTCAATCTTGTACGCATTCTCGAGTGGAACACAGTTGACAGCAGTACATTAACANAGAAATGTAGAAAGCAATGGCAACCGGGCTGGTGTGGTGGTGATGACGCCAGCTGCAGCGCCACTGCAATCACTGCATCCATTCATTCAATAAAATTCTTGAAATGACTTCGCATTTTTTTAAAAAGTCGCTGTGCATCAGCCAATTACGATCACACTTATGCAGAGATTTCATATACAGCAATGCCACCGCCACAAAGAAAATTTTGAGGATATTTGCAACAATCAAATGAAATCACCGAATTTGGTCAGAGCAAGCATTGCTTGAGAACTTAATCAGAAGGAAAGATGAAGAGATTTAGCAGGATTTTCCGGAACGAAGAGATTTTTGGGTCCGTTTTTCCTCAGTAAATGACATGTTGTACTGAGCAAAGGATCATTTTAAAACCTTTACTTCATTAAAAAACAGTGTTTTGTTAAGTTTTTTTTATGAAAAAAGTCAATAAAATATGACGTATTTTAGTTGTAATCTGACGAAAAATAGTTTGATTTAACCGTCAGGGCTTGCTGGAATATTAACCACCTTGCCATAAAACCTCTCTTTTCATTAATTCTGGTTTATGTTGATGTCATATGAGGAAAATCAGTGACATTGTGACAACTGCTGCAAGGTAGTATCTTTCTACACCAAATATGCAACGCGGTCCGACGTCCTATAAAAGCAAATATTGTATTAATGTTTTGAGTTATAGCAAAAGAAAACAAAACCGAAGTATATAAATGAAATTCTATTGGGATTTTGCATCTAAGTTTTACTTTTGCACCGAGAAGCCGATAACCTCTTAATGCAAAGTTGGCAGTTTTTCTTGTGTGATCGGGGCAAGTTCATCTGACTGTGATGCTATTCGGTGAGTGACCCAGGTTTGCAAAAATACAATACAATGATTAAATTTGCTTCTAACTTGGAAAGCTGTTTGTTATTGTGCTTGTATGCTTATGGATTGTACATGTTTGCTCGTTTGTTTTATCTTGTTTATCTTCGTGAGCTTTGTGAGTTTCCCGAATAAACTGACCTGAACTGTTGAAATCCGTAGATCACTGCCAGTATATAGGAAGACTATATGCTCTCACAACACCCGGCGTAAACAACTACGACTCTCCGAAAGATTTTTCACAGAACTCGCACCATGCATGAACAATGGCCAAGCCTCACGATCAAACACTCGCTTTTCTCTGCTTTTGTTGTTCACAGGCAGCGTCGTTTTGCGCCAATCTGTCATCGAACCGCTGCAGAGATAAAGCCCAAACTGCAGAAGTTTGTCGGAAAGCCAGTGGTCATTCCTTTGCATCAAACATTCGCACCGCTTCCACTTTTGCCAAGTTGGAAAATATATGACCAAAACACGCAGCGGTGGTCACTTTGCCGATGCGTCATTAAACTATGGTCAAAATGCAGTCAGTTATATCAATAAATTGAAAAGGAGCGGCATGGATTCAAAGGCGCGGAAATAATGAGGGAAACAATGTTTTGTTGGCAAACTATGTTTTAGTCAGCCGTACCTATCGATTTCCATGATGCAAGACGAGTAAATCAGCTGCGACATGTTACGTGAGGTTGTTTTTGGCTTTTCAAGCACAGCCACGGTAATTGAGGTGATGTAGGAATATGTAAACATGTTGTGTGAGTTCAGCAAGTATTTATTAGACAAAGATCCAAATCTTGTTTGTGCTAGTTTGCCTCATCGCTAGGCGCATGCCGTATTGATTTCTTGCAAAACAAGACAAAACATTGCTGGTTATGAAACAAAACAACAAAGGAATACACAGTCGGCTGCAAACAATTTGCTGTGAGTGTTGTGGGCTTTATGCCGTCACAATTACTCCGAATCACTTTTCGGGGAAGTTTCCAGAGTACTGAAACCGAACGTAATGCATCATCACGACATTGTATGAAACCCGCTAACTCGTGAGCAGCGTGCATGACTAATTACATACCAGTATGAAAAATCATTCGAAATATCTGAAATGCTTTCAGGCCGTAGCTGATCATGCAGGATCTCCGAACTGAGCCGACCTTAACACAGTAGTCTCATCGTAGTTCGTTGTCTTGCACCTGGTGAAGTACCGTAGCTTCCAGCTGCTGGAAATAAATAATTCGAAGATCTTAAACATACAGGATCTGTCGGTATACAAATGTTGCGAGAAAAAATTAAACGTTGTGACATTTTTTTGAATTGCTGGAGAAAAAATCGCTTTTTGAAATATTTTGAAATATTATCTCCAAATCACCATTCAAACGCACCCTCACGCCAATAAAAAGAATAAAAAGAACAGAAACAAAGGTTTCACCTTGCCCATTTTTAAACCAGAAAGAAGTATCCACATCATTGCTGCAGAGCAGCAAAGACATTTTTTGGCGTTTCTCGATGTGCGGACACAAACATTGAAAGGTTTACAAAAGTTTGCTGCCAAGGTAAAGTGTGCTTATACGGCAAGAGAAATCAGAAGTAGTGTTCTGAAAGTTGAAACCAGCAAGCTATTAAAATAAGCACGCCCGAAACCAATTTCTTGCGCTGTTTGAAGGTTGGGAAATGGTGCAATATAAAATTCAACACAATGCTGTGGCTTTCAAACTTTCTGTACAATGAATCATTACCTTTTTTTGAGAAAAGTAAAGGAACATTTAACTATTTCTGTGCGTGAAATGTAAAGTTGTGGATATCAGATCTGGTTCGGGTACCTTTCAATGCTTATGACCGAAACACATACCTGAGAGGTTAAAAGCTGTAACTCTAGCTCTTAGCTGGCAGCTTTCACGGGTCCTACTCAATTACTGTAAACAGACATTTCAGACAGCTTCCCGTCACAACAATAACAACAACCAGATATTTTCGTCTTTTGACACGTTCGCCCGTTACGCATGCGCTTTCCACCAGCCAGATACCTGACAGATTGACCTACACGGTTGACCATCACACTTCCGTTATACCACGAATTGTGCTCCCATTGATCAAAGCTCGTGTTTACAAAAGAAGTGATTGCGGCACGAACATGCTTGCGGTGGGCGATGCTAGAAATTGACAGCAAACAACAGCATAAGACCAAGCGCAATCATCAGAAAGCCTGCGCAAGTTAACAACTTTTGAACTCTTGCTGCCAATGACGGGTTCTCCAGAAATAAACGCTGGAAAACTTTGAAAAACTTTACTGTTGAAGTTTTTCATTTGTTCAATGCCAGCAAGAAACATGTTACAATGCATCTCTAATAAGCCACTCTTCAACCTTCCTTGAAAACAGCTTGCATAGTAAAAAATACCTGCGATATTTTGCTTGTTTTCCACACTTTTGTTGTTTGGTGGTCACTCTTTCAAATAAAATAACTGCAAACAAATGTGTTTCCTCATCAACTAAACAGAGACTGCAAGAAAGGTGTTAAGTTTGATCCAAAAGTTTTGTTTGCAGCACAGAAGAGTGGTGTAAAAGTATTTGATGAACATATCTAAACCCGGTGTATTGTAAGGACCTCTTTGAAAACGAAATTAATAAGCAAGATAAACGAATCAATAAACTGAACGACTCCCAAAACCTTAATTTGATTTTATCAGGTCTACCCACTATTTCTTCAGGTGGTAGCGTTCTCCAATAAACAGACTTTTGTTAAAGAAACAGCGGATTAAAGCGCAACGTCTTTACCGTGAACGTAATTGAGATAAATAAATGACCCATTCCAGCTACTGTTTAGGTGGGCGAGCACCTTCTTTCCCATAATACTGGTAATAGTCAAAAGATTGCCTGTACTAGATGTGTTTGCATAAAAAACAGGATTCAGTTGTGTTTTTTTGTGAAAAACATATCGCGTTGCAAGAAACTCCGTCCCCACAAAGGTGAAGCAGTCAAATAAGCAAATGTTTTGACTAGGATATCGAGTTGGTTTCAAAGGTATTTTTGGACATGTTTAAAATAACTTGTTTTGTTGTTTTTTGCCTGTTTTGGGGACATCTGTTTGCAGATATTTCGCAAATATTAGGAGTGAAAATTTTGGGCTTTGCATAACTGACGCTTGGGTAGAAAAATATCAATACGGGACCACACGCTGCGCTGCTGATCAATGACATCATCTTTATATTGCATTTATTTCGCACGTTCATCGGTATTATACTTTTGTAAAAGGAGCATTAGCCAAATGAAGAAATTTCTACTTCCATAATGAGAGAAATTACCAGTAATTCGGAAAACCCCACCGTGCTCAACGGGAACTCGAGCGTAGCCAAGTCAAAACACGCAGCAGAAAGGAAGAGATAGTGACGTACGGTTGTGAGACCTCCGCAGCAGGTTTCGCAGTTATTTATTATCGACTTTTTCCTGTTGTTCACCTGAGTCTCGTCTCTGCCTCTGAAGCAGATGCCGGGGATGTCCTCAGCAGGAGAAAGAGATTGCAGCTTTCCCTTTCACTAAAAACGATAGGAAATGCGCCAGTGGGTTTTACCAAAACGCGAAAGTGGTCACTCTTCCTTTGCTGTTCAAACGCTTCGTGTTTTTTTTTGTACGCCTAGTCATTAACCACAGGGGTTTCCCACGAAAAAAACAGTTTAATATAACCATTAACGGGCGTTTTGAATAGCCTGGCTAATTAATATTCTGCTGTATATTGTTTCACTGTAAACAATGGGATTAATAAACGTTAATAGTGAATTCGCTCAGTGCGTGGCTGAAAATGATCCGCCCACGTTTTCCGCTAGATGCAGTTGGAAGGGAAAACACACCTTGAGGTTATTTAACAGATTCCTGAAAACGTTCAGGTTTAGCAAATTAAGGGAAAATTTTTACAAATGTATGTCCTACGTATAGCACGAGAAACAGGTGTTCTGTATGGCACTTAAAAACGTAAAAAGCTTTTTCTGTTTCAGTCCTATTCGATATTGAATAAACCCACATACACGAAGTCAAAAAGAAGCTTCAGTCTCACACAGCATTGAAAAATACCAAATAAAAACTACGAAACAACCATGAGCTCAAAAGCAGCGATTCACGTACAGCTCAATTTGAAAACAATAATGACATTGCTCTTTCAGTGAAAGAAATTATAAAACATTTATTTGAGAAAAATCAATCACTTGATGTGACAATCGGCAATGCGACATATCTGATTCACAGAAAGCTTCCTTGGACCTTAAACAAGAAAAGCAAACTTTTGCATTTCAAATAAACTTTTTCCCATACCACCACTTTTTTCTAAGATATCAACCCTCAACCAGTGTTGTTCTTTTCTATAAACATCAAATACTTTTTATTGGCAGCATGTCTTGTATAGCGGTTATGGACATCAGACGGTCTCTAGAATGGTTATGGTAAGCAGTGGGCAGTTAAAAGCAATGAAATGTATACTTTACTGTAATTTGTCCAACTCTAATTTATAAATAAGTTGGAGATATAAAGTTCAAAGTTGGGTTTACACGCGCATCATTACAGCAATTATTAAAAGTCATTTTGCACTACAGGCTGTTTTACAGTGTCTGAAATCCCAAACTGTAACATAATGGTTTGTATGTTAAATAAGTTGCGATCATATTTCATGCAAATTCATCCTTGCCTCAATAATTCAAAAAGAGACGGCCATTCCAGTTTTTGTCATCGAAAACATATCGGGTTGTCACAAATCATTCGCTTTCAAGAATGTGTTTACTTAACATAATTTTGAAACTCTTTGTTAAGCTGCTTCTTTATATAACTTTTGTCAAGCTGCTTTTCTTTCTTATCAAAAGATATAGAGATTTAGAATACCTTCTTGATAGCATGTTCAAAATCATGAATTTTAACTGTTTCATGGTAAACCAAATTTTGCTGCGGAGGTATCCCAGAATGGTTCTAAGAGCGATACCACGATCATGAGGTTCTGTTTCAAATGTTGCCAATGCCGTGGAGCATGCGACCAGGCTTGCAGTTTGGTCTTTTTTAAGCCAGCTTTTGAGAAATCCCGCTTTGTTTCAGCTTGTTTGGCCTAAAAAATTTCGTTTGCCTTTTTTTGACCTCGTTTTAAGTTGGTTGGCTTTAAATATTCGTTTGGTCTTTGTCTTGCATAAGTTTCCTCTGTTGAAGCATATTTACTATTCCATTTTGTCGGCAACATATTTGCAAATATTTTGTGATAAATGCTGTATTACACCGACACCCGCGTTCTGATGCTGGTAAGATTTGAGGGATGCGAGATTCGAAATACAATTTTTGCATAATCACTGGAAATGCTTGCACTGTGTAGTATGTTGAAAGCACTAAGCAGGCTCAACGCTTGCAGACAGGTCTGCGTCTCTGCGGTAGAAATGCGAGAACGACATCGAGGAAGTGGAAGGGCTCTTATGATTCTGGTCGTAAGACAGGGGTGAATGGGATATGACTTTCGTATGGGTGCAGAAAGTTGTCGATTAATCAGTATAAAAACTGAGGTACCATTGTAGTCAAAGTGTGCAATCTCACAAACCATGAAAATTCAGAGAATCATCAGGAATAAGCTCCAGTACAAGTCCAATCCAGAGTTTTAATCTAAATTTCGAAAAGAAATTCTAGTGATATTCTTGTGATAAAGGTGTTTTTGTCACGAAGGAATAGCAATACCACAAACAGATTTTTGTTTTTTTTTCTGGTAATAATCGGTTTGGCCTTTTTCTGGCCTGTTTTAGCACATTTTGGCTTTTTATTGAAATGTTCACCTGTCAACCCTGCATGCAACTTCAACAAAATGTCACAAGTTTTATTTTAATGTTAAAAGTGATTTCAAAACAAGTTTGCACCTCATGCAGGCCACTTTATAAGCATTTGTGCATTTCAAACAAAACCGAAGCTCATTATTTTTTGAGGAGTGAGCATATAAAAAATTGTAGCATTTCAACAATTCAGGACCGATTTTTCACGAGTCTCATACCCACCTTTGTACGTGAGCTTGTGCTGTTACGTTGCAGTTTTCCAAGTCACTTTGAGTGCACGGCTTTGCAAGTAGTGAGCAGTTCATGAGGTGATGTATTGTCTGAGACTAGCCCCTACAATCGCAGGAAGTGAAGCTCTCACCACATCCCCATTCACGCAGGGATTCTCTGCAGCGCCCGACACACGTTCGTATGTGATTAAGGCAGCGCCAATGTGCCTAAGCTGATTTAGTGCTGGGTGGGAGCTCTTTGCACGGGGTCGGTTTCATGTTAAGGGTGAAATGGTCAGAAGCCGGGGCCCTGATGCAGGGGTTCGACGGCGGTAAGAAAGCTCTTCCTTGCTTTGAGTCGGCTGCGTGCTGCTGTTGTGTAAGGGGTGCCTTGTGTCAGTTGTTTGCCTTGCCCTCTCCCTTGTGGTAACAACAGTCCTTCTGACACCAGGAGGGGCGATTCCAGACAAGAAATACAAGCAGTTGACATTTCTTGGCATCGGTCACCCCGCAATGCAGCAGTTGGTTAATCTTCTTGGCATGTGCAGAGCGTTGCCAAACTAGACGTACATTTTCCGACGATGACTAGCACAAAGACAAGGTTGTTGAGCGTATGGCTGCTGGGTGGGCGGCTGGACGCCTCATTTGGTACTTGTTATTTTGCGTGGTATATGTTGGTGGTATACGATTATAATTCCAATCAAATCTATCGGATTTGTAGATTACATTACAATGACGGTTATAATATTTCAAACATTTTTTTCCCATTGAAAATTTTGCTAATGCATTCAAACCCTTCACCTTTGTGGAGACTAGTTACTTGATTATAATACTTGTTATAATTTTCAATGACCTAGTCATCAGTTTATTGTTCGTGTGTTGACACCGGTGTAAGCTGAACAGACATTTTCACAACCTGTCAAGTTTTTCGTTTTCTGTATAAGTATCCAAACATTAACAGGATTTGTCATTCTCCAGCTTTTAGGCCGGATGCGGCCTGACTAACATGCCTATCTGGCCTAACATCCTTCTTGTTGATTATATCACTGAATCCGGCCTAAGTATACTGTTGCATCTGTAGCTGTAAAAGCACATAAGCAACTGTACTTCCGGCATTTCAGATGTTGTTCTTACGTCCAGTGGAAAGTCAAGCAAATCATAGATTTGTCTTTTTTTTCAAAGACAACCACGCTTTAGCTTTATTTTAAAAAGGATNCAGTGTTTTTAGTTCGCAATCATCGACAAACAACAAANGCATGGTCACAGGGATCGCAAAACGTTCCTCATCTGTGTAGACTGCAGAGTCTACACAGATAGGAAGTTGTTGGAGTTAACTGTTGAGATCGCTTGTGTTAATTAATAATTAAAGCGCAACAAAAAATGTTTGCTAATGAATAGCTTATTTTGATTGTTTCTTGTAACAACGTCATGCACATGATCTGTTGCGGTGGTCTGAGAAAGATAAACAGGCTAGTGTTGATGCTGATCATCAGTGGAACTTTTTCTGAACGCTATAGTTGGGCCGCAGCTTGAATTTAACTTTAGGATGATTATGCTGTTGTGTGGACTGCCAACAAACCGTTTCCCATACTTTTTTTAAGTAGGTTTTGCATCATCTTTGTGAAGCGTACTTTATATCTAAATGTTTAGGATGCAGCAAGCCATGATAAAACTAATATTGCACAGAAACTCCCAAGATTTACCGGTATGTACAACTCGGTAATTAGGGTTTTGAGGAAACTCTGTGCTAAACCTAAGAATGAAGTTTTGCTAAACATCTACTTGTTACCAGAAACCAACATCCGTCAGAGTCCATCAGCGAGTATTTGCGAAGTATCAGAACCTTGAGTGAAGACTGCAACTTCAAACAGGCGACAGCTATGCAACATCAGAATGAATGTATCAGAGGTACTTTCATTGGACGTTTAAGATCATTTTGGATGCGACAGCGTCTATTAGCAAATGTGACACTCGGTTTAGATGAACTGTTCAATCAATCGTGTACTCTTGTAGCTGCAGCGCGAAACGCCGAGTTCCAGATCTACCTTTCAAGCATTTTTCGCTGTGTAAACACGAGGATCTTCAGATCAGCCCGACTGCTCCACTGCTGTAACCCGAAGTGTATCTTTTGTGGCAATAAGAAGCACTCCCGATCGCGTTGTCCCTGCGAGGAGTTAAATGCCAAAGGCGCCAGAAATTGGGAGATTTTACCAAGATGTGTAGGGACACCATATCTGCCGCAGTCAACGTCTCAGAAGCGTTTGAAACATCAGAGAAGAGAATACCGCTCGCGCAACGCATGCGATGATAAATCAACACTTGACTGCATCAGTGGTGGATAACGTGCCTACATCTCTTTCGAAGGCTTCTGGTGTTGTACTCGTTTGGGGACGCGAGGTACGAGCTTTGTTCAATAGCTGCATTTCGGAGAGTTTATTCATACTCGTTTGGTTGACACGATGGAATATGAAGTTCAGCCATTCTTTAAAACTCTAGCGGTGTTGGCCTCTTTATTTTCGACTGAAATTAGAGCCATGCGTGTGTTTTTATTGTTTTTTTGATTGATTTTTTTTCAGCCGCAAGGTCCACAAGACGCAAAGCAACGCAAGCGAGATTTCACACAAAGCGAACAAAACGAAACACATGCCAAACCTCGAGCATACTCGAGGCAATTACCACGCCCCGACACATACAAGACGAAGCTACTGGCGACGTAGATAGAAGCAACTTGAATAAGCATTGCACTGAACAAGAGTTGTCTTTATTTCAGAATAAAAAACAAAGTGAAACCTTGCAGCGAGCACACCGAAAAGCCTTGCGGTTATCGAGTCGAAGTGCTCTAGCACAATGAAACAACTCGGTGATATTACAGTAAAAACAAAGACACATATAACTGTGAAACCGACTTAAGATAAGGACCATGGAAATAATGCAGTTTCTTTTCTACAAAATGCCAAGCGCCACGTTACAAACCATACAAGCAATCTCAAACACATACCAAGCGTATGCGTAAACAATAAGACAGATGAAGTGATCATATCGTTATTAAAAATTTAACAAGATGCATGCCGTAGTAAATTTTCTGGACATTCATTAATATTGCAAAAACAAAAATGAATGGTATTGCTTGCTAAAGGCGTTGTGGGATTTGTCTTTGAATTGTTGTTCTACATTTGCCCAAAAAGTAGCTCCTCGATGAGATTTTTTTTTTACCAGCGTTTGTTGAAACTTGTATAAAATAGTTTTGTTTCGTTGCATATCTTGTATTATGACGATGAACGTCAGCCGTTTTCTGAAACAAGTCTTTAGAAGATGTTGGCAACAGATCGTGGTGAAATTTATGCATCAGTTTAGCTAATTCAAATATATAAATATCGTGAAGTTTCAGAATATTGAGAGATTTATGCAAAGGTGTAATGTGACACCTAAAATTGCTATATGTAATAGTTCGTAGAATGCCATTGTGTGTGAACATTATGCAACAAGGTCAGGGGTAAAGCTGCGTTCGTCTGGGGGTGTTAGATCGTCTGTGCTGCAATGTCCTGTTAGGGATTGGCTTTTAGGCACAACATTCTAGCGTCGGTTTCAAATATGGAAGAAAGAACAACTTTGAATGTTTGCAATAGATTTAGAGCAAACCATTAATAGATTTACTCTTGTGGATGCATTCTAACCACCAAATATAAACGAATTGGTCAAGCAAATAATTCAATTCTTCGTTTTCAGTACATCGTCCTGAAAAGTGCCTAACACCAAACACCTGTGTGAGAAGAGGATAAACCCTATACTGCATGTGAGGCAAGTTCGGGTTTATACCAGTTTGCCCGCTTGCCATTTGGTGTCAGCCCTTAAGCACTGTACAACATTCAAAATGTGATCAACAAATTTAACAAACAATACATTGGTTTTTACAACTTAGTTGTACCCAGGGGGACTTGAAACAAAGGACAAGTACTTAAGGGAGGCGTGGTAAGGAAAAGTTTAAAAACCATTGCTATAGAAAATGCAGCAGTTGTGGCTTTAGGTGAAAGTCGGTCGTTTGAAGTTGGAACAGATGCTTCTGAGGTGGCAATAGCAGCTACCTTGAATCAGAGTGGACGTCCTGTTGTGTTTTTCTCGAGAATGTTTCAGGGACCTTAATGAGAGTGTAGGAAATCAATTTAGGATTCTTGGTTTAGTTGCGCTGCCGAATGTAGTCGGTCGATTACGATTCCACAGAGATCCCTATTAGTTGAGGGGTTAACCTTCAACCTAGTTGTTGCAGGAGCATAGATCAGACCCCAAATAAGCAACCTACGACGTTTTGAAGTTTCCAAGTCAGTGCAAGGCGAAATAAAAGGCTCTCACCACTTTGTCCGCTAATAACTCTCCAGTAGCACTCTAAGTAGATTGCTTTCTTTCGATCGTATTCAAATATACAACAAAACCTCCGATACACTTGAGCGTAAAGTCAGAACAACGTAACGTTAAATGGTTCGACGTAGAATAACAACGAACAAAAGCGTTGGGCGTTGGCATGCGCCACAGGAAACAGCAATCAACTGCAGTTATGTTATGTAGGTTTGCAAGCTAACGTCTCAACTGTTGGACTGTTCCCAAACAAGTACGATACATTGCGTTGAATCACAAATGGAATATTACTGGGAATTTCACAGTGAGAATGTTTAAAACATAAAAGCACTAATGTATCCACTTTTAAAGCACCCGTTTCTTGCCAAAGAAGCTCAAGCACTTATTGAGGCAGGGCGTCACTTGAAGCATTATTTAACTGGAAAGCGTTTCACATTGCGAACTGACGAAATGTCCGTGACATTTATGTTCGGATCGAATGCACACGGGCAAGATAAAAATGATAAAATCTTGCGCTGATGAATGGATTTGTCGTTTTTCAGCGTTGATTTTGTATATATACTGGTTTGGATAATATTCCGTCAGGCGTTCTACCTCGTATCTCATGTGCCTTACCGAATGACGAATCTCTTCGATAGTTACACGATGCGCTAGTCATCCAGGTGATACATGATTGACACATTTTATTCCCAACCGTAATCTTCCCTAATCTAGTGAAGACATCTAACGAGTTGTATTCAAGTGTCAAGTTGGCTGTGAGTATAAGCCGCAATTTTACCGGCCCGAATCGAGAAACCTTGTCAAAGCCACGCAGCCAGTTGAAAGGCTTAATATTGATTTTAAGGATCCTTATCCTAGCAACAATCAAAATAGATTATTTCTGTATGTTGTTGATGAATACTCTAGGTTCCCATTTGTATTTCCGTGCCTTGACACATCAAATGAGAGCATCACTAAGGCATTAGCATCGCTATTTATCTGTCTATTAGTGTGCCGGCTTTTCTTCATTCTAGCAGAGGAGCTTCTGTCATGAGTCATGAACTTCCGGAGTTTCTCACCTCAGAAGGAGTGTCTACAAGTCGAAAGACAGCATACATCCCTTCTACGAACGGACAGGTTAAAAAACACAACGGCTTCATTTAGAAAGGCACCTCCTTGTCTTGCGGTCGAAAGGCCTTCCCTTGGTTTACTCAACTGGCAAGAGATTCTTCCGGATGTTCTACACTCTGTGCCTTCACTGCTGCTGTATATACAGTAACGAACTGCACACCTCATGAACAATTGTTTGGCTGGCCACTGCGCACCACCATTGGAAACTCTCTTCCTTCGTGGTTGACCACAACTCGACCGGTGTTACTTAAGAGACATGTCTGAAATTCCAAAATGAATCCTTAATTGGTTGAGGAGGTTGATTTGGAAGAAGGTAATCCCCGTTACGCCCACGTTTCATTTCCAGCGGGACCCAATCAACTAATACCACTAACCATTTGGCACCTGTAGAACGCTCTGAACCAAAAGATGTTGCTGTCGGCGAAGAAAATTGAGAAAAGTTGACTGATCAGACTCCATGGTCACCTGAATCAGAGGGACAGTCTACGACTCAGCAAACAATTTGCGACGTCCCCGTTGACAGTCACTTATCACAAACGTGTGATGGCGATGACATCACGATTGTTAGCACTAGAACACATTCAAATGAAAGTATTGCTCTACGTCGATCTCAGCCAGAGCGGCGTCCAGTCGATCGACTTATTTACGATAAATTTTGGATGACCTAATTAAATAGATTGCAGTTTTTACAAATTTCGTTTTGGTTTTCCTTCTTGTATGGCAAACTCTAGCTGGTGCACACATGAACACAGTTTAAGTGACAGAAACTGGGCACACGTGAACACAGGAGCAGAAACGATGAGGCCGTGGAGAGTCATGTGGAAAGAGCAACACGAAAAGGGCGGTTATTATCGTTTAATGACACAGGCAGATATTTCCTTTCAAAGTGTTTTTTCATACTGTTCATTTGTAAAAGGAAACGATTCGAGGTCATTTATTAAAGCTCACGCATACAAAGCCAGGCCAAACCTGTGCCTGCCCTTTCATCCCTTTCTTGGTAAAACTTTTGTGTCTAGCGACCCTACAAAGAACGTTAACCCTAAGTATTTGAGAAACTGTCACTGACAAACAGCGCTTTGACATAATGTTTTTGTGATTTATACAGTAAAGTATTGCAAGTCTTCGTAGACGAACATAATAAAAGCGATAATTCTTAGTTAATGATTTAGAATTGGTTTAATCTTAAACCTCACACATCCCATACGTTTGCTTTCTCGATTTAGTTTGAATACGTGACCTAAACGCAAAGACAAAAAAATATCGCTGACTAGATCGTTGTTCAGTCGAGTATATGTTATACAGAAAACAAGCATCCGTTCGAAAGATATTTCCAAGTAACATTTTGGTCGTTACTTCGTCAAAACTCTGTCATTGCATTTTTGTCGATGGTCAGGTCAATTACTTTACTTTCAAAAAATGTGCTGAGCAATTTTTACGTGGAGGAAACTGTGAAGAGTTCGGAGAAGCCAGATGTTGGGCGCGCATATGCTTACCAGCAAAGAGGTTCCGAAGGTAGCCGAGCACAATTTTGGCTCAAACCAAATCCGACAATCGATGATGAATTTAATGAGAAAGTTTCTGCGTGTAGCTTGGATCCAGTAAAACGGTTTTGAGTGCAACGATGTGAAGTTTATTTAAGCCAAGCCGTTGCTTGGTAGGTGAGGCGTGAATCCAGTGTTCGTACAAACCTGCTAAGTCACTTTCGTACACACACACTGAGTCACTTCCAGCAGGAGTCCAAAGTCTTAAGGTTTCGGACGTTCGGGTTATGGACGTTATTGGTGAGCGCCTTTCAAAGAGCGTGTTTACTTAAGCTCGACCCGCAAGTCACGTGAGGAGCCCGAAACTGTCTTATCGCTCTGCCAACTGTTTAGATCGAATACCTGTTAGCAGGAACGAGAATGCGATGAGGTCTGATTCCATTCTTCCATGTCAACCTCACGTGACGTACAGGCATCTTTAAACAAACGGTTGGTCACGTTTTTCGCGCGAATTGAAGTAACACGTACATCATGAACAGACTGATAAAACAGTTTTTTTTTCTCCATTTTTTTCTACGTAGTTGTTAACTGAGTATGAAGCGAAAATGCAGAAAGCGCCGAGTTCATCGTCGGTCATCGATGGGATGGGCCTTAGAGATAGCATAGATGATGTTTGTCATTGCTGTTTTTTTTCTTGCAAAAATATTAACTCAGTATTTTTGCTTTTCACTATACTGCAAATGCCCGGGTCTCAGCCCATCTACCGCTGAATTATAGGAAGAAAAGTAAAAACGAACATGTCATCATATATTTTCATACATTTATTCTAGCGATACACACTTCGTACATCATTTAATCATGGGCGCAATTTTGTTGTAAAATATGGGGGGGACAGCTTGGTGTGAAACCAATATATGCAGAAGTGACGTTTTATATATACAGATTACCAATCTTATTTCTAGATATGTTTCGAGAGCAACACTAATCACGCTTTGTTTTGTCCTTGCAGACGATTTACATATTAATATACTTTAATTTGTTTCTGGACACGCAAATGTAGTTCAGCCTGCTTCCTTTAATATCGTATTTGGATGTAAACAAGCACAGCAATGTAGTAGAACACATCATTTGTTTTTTTCAGAGCTGTCAGTTGGTATGCACAAAATGCTGAATCGCATTGGTCGCACGTGCATATCACTCTTACAGTAGAACACTTCCGTTTTCGTGCATTTTATAAGAAGTTTGGGTTACAGCGCGATTTGATGTCTTGTTCAAGTCGCACAACGTCGCAAAGACGATAAATATTTATCTTGCACATTTCCATTTTTTTGAAAAAGCTACAAATATTTTTAATGCTACTGGGAATCATGCATGCAGCCTCACCTCTACCCAAATCTTCATTGATATCCTCTTACCAGCAGCAAAAACATTCGGCCTAAAATTAGCGTAGCCCAGTGTTTTTCAACCGGGATTCCGCGGAACCACAGGGTGCCGCGAGTGGCTGCCAGGGGGGGTTCCCCCGAAACAGACCGAATTGGCCTGGGAAGAAATTCGTAACCACAGTTCTACGCGGTTGCAGCAATGCGCCAATGTGTCACGGCTGCATAGGGTCACATGAGCAACGCAAACATTTGCTGAAGGTTCCGCTGCAGCAAAAACGTTGAAAAACACTGACGTAGCCTACTTCACAAAATGATTTCAATCTATTTTTACTGTTGGTGGGTGGAGGACGTATCCTTTCAATCTCCCTTT
>JGI24021J15306_10002190_pt1 | contig 20664 bp, 8 predicted proteins | sample Ectturendosymbi1_FD_15306 | JGI IMG/M metagenome (IMG submission 15306)
TCCAGCCTCAAAGCTTTCCAAAACAAGTCTCTAATTGGATGCTTTTGTATGCTATGTTCTTTCAGTTAAAAGGATGAAATTTAAAACAAATTTGTGTTTTAAATATTCTTGGTTGTTTTTTCATAGCTTCATGGATTCCCACAAAGACGTGAATGTGAACAAATTCAGGATACCAATTATCAAGCATTTTTTCAAAAGGGAAAGGTGTGAAACTTTCAAAGGGGCAAAATTTGTAGTTTATTGATGGTGAATGCAGAGAAATGAGGCGCGACAATAAAGAAGTGAGGGCGATGCCAACTTGTTATTGCCTAACTTTTATGTGTTGCCAGCCTTGTCTTCCCAACTTTCAGTGTTTTCAAAGTTGTGTGTTATGAACACCCTTTTGCATTTTCTCCTTCTGCTATTTCAGTTATGCCGTTGTCTCAGGAACATGTCCTTGGGTGGCCGTATCTTACGCAAATCAAAAGTGATCATTATGGTTGGCCGAGTATGATGACGTCATCAGAGGGCCCCCGTTTTTACTCTTGCCTCGCCCCCCCCAACCCTAAACCCACCACTGTCAGCATGGACAAATGGTTGCATCAACACAAGACCGTCGCGCGCGTGCTCGGCACCGACGCCGACAATCGATCAGTTCTTCACAAATCGATGAAACTGATGATCACCAATCGACTGTGCAGCCGGAACGAAAAGCAATTGGGATTTTCATGCTTTAATGAAACTCGCACGAATTCTACTCAACCACGCCCCGATAATGAAGTTGGAAAATTTTTGCTGACGGCTTCGCTGCAGAGGAGAAATGCCAGTGGCGTAGTAAGCATTCCTATTTAGCCAAAAAAGCTGAAAAATGAAAATCAACTAATGCATAACAGTATGCTTCACGCTGTATAGTTTAGGTGAAGCGATGAAATTGAAGGTCCGGTGGAAGGGGCTAACGTTAATCCCAGGTCATGTTCAACGTGATGGGAATTTTTCAGTTGCCAGTGATGCACAGGTCTATGCTCCAATTTTGTCCTGTGTTAGCATAAGCGTTTTACGAGTATGAAAGTACCGCCAAGAAGCTCCAGGCAAGCGTATTACGGTAGAAACTGACTTACTTCGTCCGAAAATTACCTCTTTAAAAAAGTGTACAACAAAAAAAACGGAAGACACAGCCTTCTCTCCAAACTGATTTTGGTAATTGCTGTCGATATGCGGTTGTGCAACAGGCTAGGCCACTAAATGTTCTGCGTGAATGTGTTGAATCAATTAGAAATAACCGCGGTCTAATATTTTTGTCCAAGGATCCGCTGCTTCATCGCACGAATTAAAAAAACAAACAACTAAAATCATGTAAGTCACCATAACAGTAGAAACAACGTAATAAGTAAGTTCCCAACGATTGCCGAGCACGCCAGAATATTTGTTAAAATGAACACTGGTGCTGGATAGGCACAGACATGCAAAATGTGACAAAATCATTTAATCAAAACTGTGCAACACTCCCCCTCCAACAAATTTCAACGTGAAAGCAACTCGCTATGTTTCGATACACATTGCAAAGAAAACTAAATTAACTGCAGAAAAATGTTTACACAGCTCTACAGCAAATAAAGTTTTCATTACGTACCTATTCGAAAAAGACATTCATTGTTTTCATGTTGCCAGAAAAAAATCGAAAACCTATGCCTTGATTGCGATTTTTTTCTGTGCTAAAGCAAACAAATAACAACTTTATTAACAAGTCGTTTTTTCTTTAACATTTTTCCGTTAACTTGAATAGGAAACACAAGGTACTCTTCTGATGGCCGACATTTCGGGTTCTGGTACCGAAAAATGTGTTCAGAGTTTCATGCCCTTTTGAGGGTTTAACGTCAACCTGCTTAGGATTATTTCGTTCTGGCATATCCAAAACGGTATTTAAGATTGCTATCAATATGTGCAACCGACAGATCGGGACTGTCTAACACCTACTGAGTAACAAAAAAAATAAGTTAGACGCTTTACCTTTCAAAAACTTGCTTTACATTGATGTTATCTTTCGCACTTGTTTCGAAAAATTCAAAACCTGAAATTTGAAAGCAGAGTTTCAGTTGTAGGTTGTAGCAACAGAACACTGAAAAAAAATTAAGCGTTCATGCGTTTTACCTAGTTGGTTGGCAAGCTGTCTTCCCCGTTCCTTAGATATTAGGCGATCGTCTTCCATGTCGCACTTATTTCCAACCAAAGTGACCTGGGCATTGTCCCATGAGTATGTTTTGATCTGAGTAGACCTGAAGAAACCAGCGCAGAATATTATGTCACAAAAAATGGAGCGCTCTTTTGGAAAAATGAAAGCTCGCCTAAAGAAACAGTGGAAATTTTTGCTTTGAAAAATCTACTATGAACTGTGAAGTAATAAGTAAAATAAGCAGCACACTTGTACAGCTAACTGTAATTTTTTTTAATCACAGAAAACGAACAGCAACGGAATTTGAAGGACTTGAAAAAAGTGAAAAATAATTCGAACAGTTTAAGTAAATTCTAATGGTTATCTTCTTCAGTTCTGTTAAACCAGTACATTTTAGCCAATTTGTCTGCCTTCTCTGCAGCCTAAACTTTTTCTGATGCTGGACCATACCGAATCACACCTTAAAAAAATACACTCTAATGATGCTGAACTAGCAAGGCATGCAAATAAACTTGACGTGAAACTTGCGCGTGCTTGCCAAACCTTTACCACTTTGGAGTGAACTGACCAGCAACAATTTGTGAAAACAAAGATGGGTACATCTCTTCGCCCTCAATTTTGAATGCTAGAATAGGTATATCAAGCTATTGTGTAATTCTGAAAATGGTGATATTGCATGATGCAATAAAAACAATTCAGAATGGGGTTTTTGCGTTTTTCTTAAAAAAAGAACAAAAACCTGTTTCTTTTCAAAAACAACTAAAAACGTTTTTTTCTCAACCCTGGCTAGTACTTCACCACTTTGGAAGAGTCAAAAGCACAGACTGCACAACAACCGTGAAACTGAAAAAAAAACAACAAAACAAATGAACGCGGAACATTCACAGTAATGCTTTACTTTCCATAAAATGGCTTGGAATTGCACCCCCTTGACAGCAACAGTGACTTTGTACAGTAACTTCGTTCACACGTTCGTAGGAAATGTCGCAAACGAATAACCAAAAAATCATCAATCCTGGAGTACAGTTACTGTATGTACACGTCAGCATAATCCAAAACTTCAAAATGATTTGGAGCACCTCACAAATTTTGAATTGACATCCTTGTGTGATGACGGGCACCAGGCCTAGGATGGGGCGGTTGGCGCGAGCTGAGTAGCGTAGTTATACAGCACGCGCGGAGTAACATGGTCATGGTTGGGAACGTTTCGAAACGTCACGAAAGAATGACGGTAGCAAGCACGGCGCTTAAAGTCAACAATATGTCAAGGATTTTTGAATGTGTGTTAACACTAACGCGCGCGTACTTTACCAACACGTACAGCATTAAAGCACAACAAATGGGAAAAAACTCGGAACGTCAGGCTTTAATCGATGAACTTTTCGCCTGCCCATTCATTTCCTTTTTTCGCTGTCACAGTGGAAAGAAAATCTGTGCAACTGCTGGTCTTCCGTCGTAAACGACGGCCCCTAACAAGGCTTTCAGTTGTAAGGCGCATGATTACTGGAGACATTATGTTTGAAAGCACAGTTGAAATGACCTTTTGTAACACTGGATAAGACTTATTACGAATTTTCACGAGTTTCCATCAATCTGCTTTACTACATGTCATGCTCTACTGCGACGCAACTTATGCTGAATACTCAAAAGTTACCAGTTCATTACGCAATGATCACTACTTTTCATGTCAATAAAATATGTAGCAATGTGGTATGAGACTGCGATGCATGCCTACATCTAGTGCGTTGGGTGTGGAAGTGAAGACGTTGTACAATACATTCAATACACAATGTAAAATTGAGACAAAGAGCGAACATAAAAAAAAACAGAAAAACGATCATGACGGTGTCCTTCTTGAAACGAAATATACTTAACCACAAAATTAAGTTTACATAATAAGTTATATTCTCACTTCTAAATCGATGCTAATCCGCACACCCTGTTCAAGCCCATTGACCACATCAGCGAAATCAATGTTGAACGCGCAATCAGATAACTCACCAGTCCTGGACGCTGTTAAATGACTCTTCATTAGTGATATCGTACATCAGAATAAAGCCCATCGCACCACGATAGTAGGCGGTTGTTATAGTACGGTACCTTTCCTGACCAGCAGTGTCCTGCAAAAGCCAGTGCGACGTTAGAATACTCCATGCGAAACGGCACTAAACAGAATCTTGGCATTTGCTTGAATTTAGAAACTTAAACATCAAGTTGCAGAACCTTCGTTGAGAGGACGCAATCACCGAAGCGATACCAAGGTGGGTATTTTGTTGCGCTACAGCGTGATGAAAAGAGACAACAAACTTAACCATCGTCAAGCACGTACTTGCCGCTCTCTCTCTGCACCTCGTTCAAATTACCAGCGACAGAGGCGGACAGTGCAAAATGCCTAACCACAAGAGCTTACCCATATCTGCAGCTTGACCCTTTTCTCGTTACGAAACACCGTCTTTACTTTGAAATCGATTCCAACAGTTGAGACAAACGCACTTGTGAATGAATCATCCGCATAGCGAAAAAGAAAAGAAGTTTTGCCGACGCTGCTGTTTCCAATGATCAAAAGCTTAAACATATAATCGAAATTTTGATCCGCGGCGTCTTTTTGGGTTTGGCTCGCTGAGTTTGAATTGGCCATCTGCGAAATATAAACATCGTTTCTTTTACTGGTAATTCAAAGCAAACGTATCAATCGCTCTTTCTCAACGACGTCGTGATATACTCGTGGTAAACATTTTTGTTGCAGTTAGGCTGAACCTACGTTTTTGACAAAAGATATTCGTGAATTAAAGACAAGTAGCGCCTGCGGTTGGACTTCCAATAACAGTCAGTACTGTTGCAGCTCAAGTTAGAATGACAGCAGACATGGGGCGATTACACAACAAATGTAATCGATTACGATTACTTGCCACCTGCTCGATTACGATTACGAGTAATCAAAATCACACTGTAATCGATTACGATTACATTGAAAGTAATCGCGATTACATTTGTCTTGAAACATCTTCAGAATGAAAACAAACCCCATTTGCATGGTTTGATGTAAGTGTATCTTCAGCCAACATACGATATGAATGAATGCCATAAACGAAATTACTAATCTGTAAGGAACAAGCACCGCAAAAAATCACATTAATAGTTTTAATGAGATATTCGTGCAATCAAACCAGTAGTGCAACTCAGGGCTCTTCAACCGGTGTGCACGGTGCACCCTAGGCTACACCAAAATATGCGTGGGGTGCACCACTAAGAAAGAGTTCACAAGGGTGCATCATGAACTTGTCACATTAAACAGATACATTTTACAAAAACTTTCTGTTAGCAAATATGAACCATTAATCAACCAATGATTTCAGCATTTAACCTAGACTCTGCACATTCTAAAGCAGGGATGTGGAACCTATTTACAGTCAATGTGGGCACAAATTGTGGATTATCACTGGCGGGTCGCAATAACAATTGATTGCATCCTAAAATTCTACCTTTATCTTAGTACGAGGGACAGAGTCTTCTTATGATATACTATCAAGTACCTGCTTATCATGGAGCTTCGTTTTGACGCGATTTTATATTATAAATTGTGTAACAAAAATTCTGATGCGGGCTATATGAAACGTTTACGTGATCCGCATTTGACCCGCGGGTCGCAGGTTCCCTACCGCTGTTCTAAAGTCCGATGTGTAAACATCAGACCATGTCAAGCTATTTTTTGTAATTCGTTGGCAACAGATAATGAGCCATTATCACTTGAAGTATGTAGCTGAGTTACTGAATTAAGGTACTTGCTTATTTAGGCCAGGGTATTTACAGACATGGGTGCAATTAGGTGGGGCTACGGGGGACGTGTCAGTAAATAGAGTGCATGAGTTTAAGTAAATAGGATGTATGAGTTCGTCAAAACGTCTTTAAGGGTGCGCACCATAACAAAAAGGTTGAAGAGCACTGGTGTAACTAGAGGTTTGAGCTAGAGGGGAAACTCAGCTGAAAGAGGCCCACTGACCTCTGCAGGTGACCTACTAGTCAACACTCAGAAAAAAACGTGAGAACTAATGGTGAATCCGGGTATGGATGGCTATACTAAAACCGTAAATCAACGGAAAATACTCCGAAAAACACAACAACATGCTGAAATCCAATTAAAATAATACTAAAACCGAAATATAAGTTTAGTGGAGGCCCGTTTTTCCACATTTAGCTGGTCAGGGGAAACAAATCGACCCCCTTCCCTCCCGTCAGTTACTCCACTGCAGCAAACAATTTAAATATTACTGTAATTAAAAAATAATTATCAAAGTTTAAAATCTTTGTTACAGTTGACAAACATATCAGTCAAACGACATCTATCAGGCTTGAACATTCTTCTAACAACGCTGAAAATTCGTTTGTTAATAATTTCAAAATTGCTGGCTATTTCTTCTAACTGCGCGTTACGCTCGTCTGCAAGCCAGCATAGCATTGTACAGCTTTTAATTAGAAATGAACAGTAACGCCAATATAGCTGCGCGTCTGTCTATTAGACCAAAAGTCAATAGTCAACTAAAGCTCGCAGGTTTCATTGAGTTTTTTACCAGTATCTGGTGGGTTACGGTTGACATGCCAATATCAGTATTGTGGAAAGGTACCTTTGACTTGGATTAAAGTACTTCATTCCTCCGAAAAAAAGTTTATTTACTGTATATAAATTACGGTATCGGCCAAAACGGCTGATTTTATCGGCCTCAGCAGGTGTTGGCAAAACGCTGTTATATTCCTTACGCATCCACCCACACAACTTGCTTGCGCAAGAAACAGTTACCTTGCAGCAACGCTAGCAGGTGCGTTTTTATAAACAAGCAGACAAGATGTACTATGGAGCATGTGTCGGCTGTCGCAGCCGAAACAAAAGCATCATCATTGATCAGATTAATTAAAAATCATAGCAAAATATTGAAATTCCTACAATCTGAAAATTTTAACTCATAAATCCTGATTTTTGATGTTTTTGAAAAAATGTAAGCATAGAATACATAGTATTATTGATAATGAAGCAGAAAACAAGATTTAAAAATATTGGAAATATCGGCTTTCGGTCCATGAATGGCCGATATATCGGCATCGGCCCCAAAATACCATATCGGTCGATCTCTAGACAGAGCATCTTCAGTGAGCCTATATTCTCTCTGGAGCCGTACAGAGGTGTCTGCTCAGAAAGATCAAAGACTTAAAATTAAATTTCAGTGTTGCAGTGCTCATCACAAAGGTGGGTCACGTACGCAACAAGACAAAAACACATTTAACACCCGTCAATCACAGCTCCACTGTCTTCCAACCCGCTTGTAACACCCACCCGTGCAGACGCAAGCACCAAACCAATCGATAGCAGCAATCTAAATGACTGCAAAACAAAGGCAGGCTTCCAGAAGCAGCTAATTTTAACTGTTTGTTCTGAAGCGATGTCAAATGAACCGAAGAGCCCAAAACAAATAAACGCGCATAACAACCGACGCCTTCTACTAACAGCGAGTACCCGTCGTTTATACTATGTGCTCTTACGTTATCAAAATCAAGCGTACGCACCACTTGCGACTGCCTACTACTAGCTGATACCACAACGTGGCAACAAGCGGAGCATTGGCGCAAACAGTCAACCTGTATCTGAGATAACCAAGCAGCCCAGAAGTTTTTTTTCAATCCTGCATTTTTAGAAGCAAAACGCAAACGAATGACGGCATGGAAATAAGACAAACTATGTATCAGTTGTTGAGTATCAATCTAGACAAGAAGGCATTTAAACATAACCACCGTGTTTCGGAAAAATATTCCTACAACGCCAGCAAACGGAGGAACAGCAAAAACGTGGTACATTTGGTCAAAATGAAAACGTGTTACGGAAAGGAACTATATCCCTGGATTTTCGCAAGGGTATGAGCAACTGATTCATCCTCTACATCAGGGCTTCTCAAACTGTTTTGTTCTGCGACCCATTAACGGATAGCCTTGAGCCCTAGATGTTGATGCGTGCTAGCGTCCCATTAAAAATCTCAAAGGGCATTTTTGTCTATGGCGAAATCATAAAAATGCAAACAATCCACGAAAGTAACTATACGATAATAAAACTACCACGTAATGGAAACAGTAAGGCGAAAAAATTAATAAAAAACAATTCAGGTAATGCAGTTTGTGGAAGTTATCAAACACAGCTAATGTAATGGAACCACTTTTTGATTTTTACACAGATCATCCATCCGTAGATTGATACAAGACAACGTAAGACGAAGGACATTCTCAGCATTTTTCATAAAGGGTCGGTTTTTGTACTTGATGATTTTCAATTTTGAAAATGCCGCTTCGTGCAAATATGTTGTGCAACAGTCTAAGAGGTTATGAGTTGCTAGATTAAAAATGACTGGGCATTCATTTCTTGTTCTTATCCCAAATTGGCATAAACACTGTTTTGAAAATTCCGTTGCAAATTTTTGTCGTTTGTAACTCAGAAAATTCATCCTGGGCTTGGCAAGGATGTGGCTTCCTGAAATTTAAATTGTTTATCATAGGCGCAACCAGGATGGAGGTAAAGGGGACATGCCCCCTAAATTCTACCATATCTTATTTTTTTTGTGCGGTGACCCAAACCAATTACTATAGCTCGCTGAAAGGGAAAATATTTGGCCCCTCCCAAAATTTTGGGCTGGCTTCGCTACTGTTGTGCATGGTTTGTGGATCTAACTTTTCCTGAATCAAAGTCCAAAGTGCTTCTGAAACTGTGTTTGAAGCTTTTAACTTTAGTCTAAAACAGGGGTCTCCAAACTTTTTGCCAGAGGGCCACGTAAGCTATTTCACAACAGTTCGAGGGCCAGACTTCTTACGTAATGTGATTGTTTCGGGGTATGTTGCATTCTACCTAACCAACAAGTTTTTCGTAAATACATTAATTTTTCATTATTGGCAAAATGTCTTTGTAGCCGGATGAAAATGGTCTCGCGGGCTGGATTTGGCCCGCGGGCCGTAGTTGGGAGACCCCTGGTCTAAAACTACTCAGTGTACTCTCAAAGCAGTTAGCCTAATGGATGACTAGAAATAGAGTTCTTTGCACAAACATCGTATCGTGTCGGAATGAATGCAATACGGTCAATACATTAAATCAATCACGACGTTAAAACGCGTACATCGTTGTTCTTGGTTGGTTATTATCGTTTGATCGCTCAGGCAGACATCCCAGTAAACAACTGATCGCATGAAACATGGTATTGCCCCTAAAATGCAATACAAATACAGTAGATTCACTCCAAGCCTACTTTGAATTTTTTTGTTAAGTTTACAAAAGCTTGTACGTCTGATTTGTTAAGCCAATTTTTTCGCGACCCCCAAATTACACTTCTCGACTCCACTCGGGGTCGCGACCTACAGTTTGAGAAGCCCTGCTTTACATCGTGTGTTATGACAGTTTACCAAAAATGAATTTTTTTGCATTTCACTTGCTAAACACTTTGATTTGTTTGAGTGTCAAGAGTTGGTCATTCTCTCCTAAACTAACGTCTGAAACTTTTCCATTTACAATCGTTCGCCCATCAAAGCAAAAGGCGTTTCTGGTATTGAAAAACAACAAAAACTATTCTTTCCTACATAACTGATGGTAGTTATGACCGCTTGTGTCCGCGCGAGATCTCGCTAAACACATTTGGAAAATTCACTGGTCAATTACTAGGCTTGATTCAACTTTAAAAACGTGATATTAAAATGCTTATAAAGTTACGCAGTGGATTAGGAAACAATCCCCGAAGTAACACGCAACTTTGGTTTTAAAATACTGATAAAAAATGAAGTACATAGATTGTCCCATTTCAACATCCGGTTGTAAAAATAACGCTTATGTTTCGTAATAACCCCACAAATGCCATTCTTAGCGTTACGCACAATTACCACAGTTCGTTAGAATATTTTCACGCCACAGGAAACTGACAATTTAGAGCTAATCATAATTTTGGGTCCTTCTTTTGGACAAACGTTTGCTCGGGCACATGTCCATGCTTTTCAATGAAATGAACACATTTACCATTTTCATCGCGTTATGTCCGATTTTCCTGTGGAAACATCATAAGATCTTCAGATTTCATATTTACAAACAATGTAGACCTTTTTTTGCCTGTGAACCGTGACATAATTTTTTTAATGGGACAAGTTTTTTCACCAATAATCGGTTGGTCGAAAGCGCAACACAGTTTCACACTAAGTGAGCATCAACGCCAACAGTTGAAAGCAGTTTTGTAACTTTAAGTGCATACGATCTCTGGTAGCACCACTTTGAGTAGATTCATAGTAAAGCTTGCATACACGGTACGCCGTGGAGCAAACTTACACCACAGAAGGTTTTGATTTTGCAGTGATGCGTTGTCACGAACCCTAAGTTAGGAAACGTTCCGTGGGTCAAGTTTTTATGGAAGCGTAATTGAAAGCCGCAATGACGTTCAAAAGCGGCGGGGATTTTTTTGTGCTACTTATAACCTATTACACTAAGTCCGCAAAAACTTTAATTTCAAAATGCTTTTCCCTGCATGCAAAGTTGGTCCGTTGACAAGGGTAAAGACATACGACCGACGAGCAAAGGTCTCATCTGTCACAGAAAAAGGTCAGAAACGACACTCTGGTAGAACTGCGATTTCAAAAAATTTGATGGCAATTATGGACTGCATTGTCTAACAGTACTTCACAGCTTAGCATTCAGCCTTTCAATGATGAACGGGAGGATTGTATCGATATGAGTGGTAGAAGTGGTAATCACGAAACTTTTCGCTTCACTGTTTGCTGCCCATAACAGATAGCATTAGTGGGATTTGAAGGTGTTAATGTGCGTTGTTATCAAAATTTTGTATTGCAGTAAAAAAACGTTCTTTTTACTTGATCCTGCGGTAATGCTGTCACAATAGTGTGACGGAAAGAGTTGGCTCATGGCGCGCATTGCATAAATTTATGCTTTGGGATTTAACTGTAACTTAATATAATTCAGGCCACAATAAAGGGTGTACCTTTCCATGAGGAATGAGGATGGTATTCACTGTTGTTTTTTGAGTTTTTTCGCTCGATTAACATAACATTTGCAAATTGGATTAGAAAAAAGGTCAGTGTGTGCTGTATTGCAGCAGGTTGGGACGTTCAAATACCTTGAGGTAATATTCACTAGTGACAGAAGGCAGAACAAGCGATTGATGCACAGACTGACGATGTGTAATGTTACGTGACATCGATTTCCTATTAAAAATTCGTCGATAGATTCCTTACGATCTCAAATATGGAGAGTAGTTAGCTGTATACAGATACGTGCAAGTTCGCACAAATATGATTAAAGTAGAGCCCAGTCGGCAGATTCCTCGATAGCTTGCAGAAAACCTAAAGCTTTTAATTGGGAAAACGCAGGGAAATACACATAAGGGAAACGCAGTACTGCGTAAGCTTCATCGTACCATGGTTACGAAACTGGAGCTTTCAAACACTGCAAAGCTTCCAGTATATAAATCTTTTTTGTTCTGATCTTCACCTGTGGTCATGAATCTTGGTCAATGACTGAAGGAGTGCTATCTCAGTACAAGCGGCAGAGATGGAATTTTTGCGAAGAGTACACGGCATAACCCTTCTTTTTCGACAAAGCGCGAAGCTGCGAAATTCGCAAAGCCCTAAATGTCGAGCCATTTCTTTTCCGATTGGGGACATCCCAGCCAGGATATCTCGGCCATGTTACCAAAATGCCCCAAGGAAGGTTGGTGTGGCAAGTCCTAATGGCTACACTCATGAGAAACGATCCTAAGGCCAACCAAGGACCAAGTGGTATAATTACATTTCTGAACTGGCTTGGTTCAGCCTTGATGTAGTGCCAGCAGAACTATCAGAGAATGCTGAAAACCACCTCGGCCCTCCCAAGAGGAAGAGCAGGTGTGAAAAGAGGGTAAGCTAAATGAGCAAAAAGTTTTTTTGCAGTTAATGGGGTACCTTGGAAAAACACTTCTGATTTCATCTTGAGGATTTTTACGTTTTCATTGATCCAGGAGATGACATGTATGCAACTTCATGCACTGGTGTAAATCAAGCCAGCTGTGGCGTGTAACCAGAGGGATTCTATCTTTCACAATATGTATGCAAAAAAACACATTTTAATAATCAACAAACTTCACATGACGTCGTCGAAAGGTTAAAGGAAAATCTGGGAGCGAAGTCCTCTTTAAACCCCTTATAACTGAAAAAATCAGTGAAGCACGCGCCACTGAAGTTGGAATTACAAATTAATTTAACGGTTGGGTAACACTAAACTTCAAAAACGCTACTTGCTGTCCTCCATTCCCATTCTTGGCATTTGCAGATTATGAAGAGCATTTCTATGGTGCAAGAACTCCACGTCAACACAGCAGGATACAACATACAAGCTGCGGTGTAGCCCATGCCCATGGTCATAGGGGACAGATGGGTGTCGTAAATAACCTTACCCACTGGAACGCAACATAATACAATTTTTAGCCTAAAACAAATTCATGCGATATACTCGGAGAGAAAAAATCTAGCTGGCTTATGCAGAAACACTGCAGTGGCGTATCCTCAAGGCGTGAAATTCGTTCACTTAATGGCGCAAGTTTTGCGCTGAACGTATTTTTAAATGCTCCCATGAAGAATGACGACTTGTCAATTGCTTTTCCTTGATCATATTTATTCTTAAGAAAATCCTGCCTTGATTTAAATACTTTTGTCGTGGTTGGACGACTCTTGGATTACGCGCCCGACCAGCTCCTACGGGTTCCAATCATCGCAAGGCACTCATCTCACTTCAGCGAACACCTTGGCTAAACTCAATAAACAAAGAATGGAGAAAAAAGAGGCATCGCAGTAACATACAGTTTTACTATGGCAAGGCGTTCACCAGCTTCTTGTGAACGCTAAATTGTGATGTAATACTCAGGGTTGCTCATAGGCATTAAGTTACTCAACAGTCATTACCGCGACAACTCTACAACTAGAGGAAAGCAAAAAAATGGCTAACATACTTGTTGCAAGTGATATATTCAAAGTTTAAGTATGGCTTGTTACAGAGATTAGGGGAAGGTGGGGTAATTTGTCTCCTCCGAATGGATATCTCGTCTATGTAGGCTCGTTCATGTGACCAGAATGTCTCAGGAAAGGCTGCTGACTACACCTATTGGAATGCAGCCCAGAGGTCGACCAAGGACAAGGTGGCGTGATTACACGTTCGACCTGGCTTATATAGAGAGCAGAGGACAATTCATTCACGTATCTCCAAGCAGTAGTTTTTTCATCATTCACTCATGCACAAGAAACTGATGCCCAAAATATTTAGTTTGATCTGGTCTTTGCAGTGATGATCGAGTCTAAAAGTATTTTGCACTTGTACGGCGTAGCTCGGTTTTGGACTTGGAATAGCTGAGGCGCTAGATCATCAGCTACTGTACCTCAATGGTATCGCAGAAAGCAGTCGATATTAATTAGAACCCACTTTGTGCCTTGTACACGAACTTCGAAGTGTTTTTCAGTAATTTCCATAACAGACACTAGCTTGTGGCATCAACAGTAGACAAGCATTTCCTTGACTGAAGATCTTTCAAATGTTGGAGAAAATCGAGTAATTTTGGGTCGCGGAGCCACGGCCGTGAGGTCTAGCACCATTTTTTACTATGCATACCCGTTTGGAGATATGCTCATCTGATTTTAAATTAAACAACAGAGCGTGAAGAAGTCGATTTCACCTTCAGTGGACATAGGCCACTTTTTACTGCCTGGTTTAGCAGAAGGCCTAGCAATTATAATGCTGTTTAATTACTCAGGTAATCTAAAATGTCACGAAGTACAGTAAGAAACTGCGCTGCGAGAGGACAAGGCAAACGACAATATACTGCAAATAAGAAGTAACTCTTTGATAAAAAATAAGAAGCAAATGCAGATGAAAGAGAGAGTTCAGTTTTGACCCTTTACCTTAACCTGTCCAGCTAAAACACCCCAAACCAGTGGTTCTCAAACTGGGGATAAATTACCACCCGGGGATAATAGGCGATTCTTTGGGGAGCAACGAAGGAGAACCAAAACCACAATGTTGTTCTGTATTATGAGCGATCACTATTTAGGGTAATAAGACATAATTGCTATATCGATTTAGGTAATGGCTCGAAAAAGTTTGGGAACCACTGCCCCAAACCAATGAAAACCAACTACTGTTTGGTGACCGTAACTTTTGCAGTTTTTAGTTCATTCTTCTGCAGGATATCAATAAATGGACGGACAAACAGTCGATATTTCTAATAGTCTAACACAGAAGCAATTCCGTTTCAAAGAAAAAAACATTGTTTTGAAGCTCAATTCTTCTTTCCCGTGCAGAAATTTTCAGTTGTTCATTGTATATTAACCAAGATTCTTTGCGTCGAAAGACAACTAAAATGTCACGAAACTCTCTTTCACCAACTCGCATTTTTTCAGCATTTCAGTTGTTTCCCACAGCAACCCAAAACTTACCCCAACTTGGCGGAGCTTTCACGTTGAGTGCCGTATTTATGCACGAAGTTCCGGAAACATGCAGCTTCTGCCTGACTAGCATTTACAGCAATTTTCACCAACTCTAGTGTCGAACGAAGGGTTTAAATAAAACGGCAATTTAGATCCCATTAAGTATGTAACAAGCGGTTACATATGACATATACACTTCATTGCGGGAAACACAACCGGAATTTCCACTTATCCAGTGATAAGCAATCAGGGTATACTTTTAAGCTCTGAATTAAGTTCCACTATCTTTTCGCTCAAGCATGTAATCTACTACCTGCGTATGGAGTACACTACTTGTTACAGGGCTTAATGTGAATTATAATATCCTGAAGCTTACAAAGGTAGGAACGTTGTCGTTGTCCAACGGCAAGTGGGCTGACATGCATGCAGTTACGGAGTCCAGCGTTTCATTCCTAATAGCCTTTTCAGACTACCTTGGTATAGTACGGACATGTTTCAATTCAGTATTCCACGGCAACAAAAGTTAGTCATGAATGTCTCACCAGCTGGTGTTGCGTTTGCTATGGGTTAAACCAGAGCAGGACAAGAACATAAATAAAGTTTCTTCTTGGCGTAAAAACTACCATAATATGAAGGGCGACATGCTAGGACAAAAGATCGAAAATGAACGTAGGTCGCATTCAGTTCACCGACTGGAATTGCAGGTGCAAAGAATACCGCAAAATTTGCACTGCCATTATGAATTCGGAAGCATTTACCGTGACTTCATGCCATACAATGAACACCTGGACTTAGCGTTCTGGCCCAACACACTGAACCGCTTTTACTAGTGATAGCAACAGTTTTATGTTGCCAGTCACATACCTCAACACCGGCTTCGTGCTTCATGTCGCTGGTTCAGCACTTCCTTTTGAGCTAAACGAGTAATTCTGCGTAATACTATTCCAAGAATCTGGACAAAACGCGGTCTGTTTGCACCGGAACTGGCGTTTCAAGTAATTTTGAGCAACGTCTTAAGAACTACCCTGCAACGCTACAACGGTAGCCACATTTACACGAACTGTCTCTTCAACAGCAAATGCTCAGTCAGACAAGGAGCCGAATGCCTATATATCACAGCGCGTAAGGTTTGACGATCGATCGGCTGATCGATCCGTGCAGCGGGCGGTACCATTTTCTTCAAGATGCAAGAGCATTGTATATAGGTTCTAGCTCGAATATGCAGCTCCGTTATCGATCACTACGCAAGCTTACAGACACCGAGCAATGCTTCCTTAAAGCTGCTGTTGGCATCTTCCGGCGCTTCTTCTCAAGACTTTTGCGGAAGATACTCTTGGAATCGCCCGATTAGTTACAAGGCTTCATCTGACCAACAACGCCTATAATTTGAAGCAAGCAAGCTAGATCCATTTCGTTGTACGTCACTCACCGCGCCAATAAACAGCTTAAATTTTTCATGAGCAATAGGGTTCGCCCTGACGTTTCACGATAAGTACTAATAATACGATCTCGCAGGACAAGGCAAAATAGCACTGATACATGACTAACACATGCTATATAATCAGCAGCGTAAACTTTGACGCACCAATTCCGTTGAAGGCCATTTTCAGCATTGTGGTCCATTTTTAAGTATATTGTGGAAGCTACTAAAGCCGACGCTTGCTCTAAGCCTGCAAGACTTCCTTATAACATAAGCATAATCAGTTTTTTAAATAACAGCTTTACAAACGTGATCACACTCCTTGCGGACAACATCTAAATCAGCATTTCCCAAGTGGGTTCCGCAGAACCCTAGGGTTCCATAGACAAATCTAAAGGGTTCCACGAGCTATACTTTCCAGTTTTAAGCAAGAACTGCTGATATGTCCTTTGACCCTGTGGGCATGTGGCAGCCGTTATATCGTTTGATCTAGCTTGCGTCATGGTTACTTTTATTGTGTATAATTTTGTTTGCAGTACGAAACCTGGCTAAAGGCAATTTGGTTGAAAAAAAGCGTTTACGTTTACTTGGCAATTCTCCTTGTCCACTTAAAATAACCTTGCAGTGCTCCGCGGACAAAAAAGTTTGGGAACAACTGATCTAAATGAAAGCAAAAACTCATTTTTAGGCTACAACACGCCCTCTACTGAAATGCTACTTTAAAAATGCAATATTACTGCAGGTTTACCTTCCTAACAACCAAACGGTCGACAAAAGCTGTTCCTGTTATTATACCCCGATCAAATGCACATTTTTAAATAAACATTGTTATAGATAAGTTTTTGGACTTGCACATGGTAGGATTTTTGAAACAGGCAATCCGAGTGGTATTTTCATCACCACACTGCACTGTTTCAACCTTTCTATTCCACCAGAGGAGCACAAAAACTTTAGCCAGCACCAGGGCCACTGCTGTCAAGTAATGTTGAAAGTAACCTTTACTTTTAGCAAATAGACTGCTAAATTTCACACAGTGGAGTGCTCATCATCAGGAGCAGCAGTGACAAGTATCAAACATAGCAAATGAGCACTTTTTTATTTGAATTTATTTTTTGTCTGTCCCTTGCATGTCATTACAGCCTAGATTCTGATGTGGTAGCAAAGCTGCTGCTTACCACGAATTAAAATAAAAAAGGAAAAAAATTTTCAACTTAATATCATGAAGATGAACACACAGATTGGAAGCAGATAAAACAAAAGTAAACGTCCAAGCCCAACAAAAAAGACATTACAGCACATAATGTTTGCCAGTGGTTTGTGTGTTTGGTCTCAGCATCAGTGGTTTTCAACACTTTCTGAATGTTTGTTGTGATTATGCTGCTGAACATGAACTTGTTTTCAATTGTAACAAGACAATCAGCATAGCTTAAACATTAGTTTTTAAACCAGTGGTTCTCAAACTGTTCGATATCGACCCCCAGGGGTCAATTGGACCATCCAAGGGGTCAATAAGTAGTCATGAGGTCAAATGGGGGTCACTGAATGGCCAGGGGGTCATTGAATAACTGCTGGGTACACTGGAGCAATGAAGCCTCCATTCAAAATTATTGTTAATCGGGCAAGGAATGCAAACAGCCTTTTTCAACAAATCAATCAAAATTAAGAGGGCTGATCAACTCTCAGCTACAGTAGTTTAAAAGTACATTTGATTTGAATAGTTTATATTAAATCATCCATTGTTATGACATTATGAAAACTGTTCTGTTTGTTACGTCACAATCAATATTGTAGTGCATGTGTCGCAGTTCGGCAGTTGTTAGACTGGTGCTACAGCAGTAGGATACGCAGCAGGAACGAGAACAATTCCTTCTATTAGTAACTGTTGCGCTAGGCCACGGGGTCTACAGAAAATTGCATACTTTAATTGGGAGTCAACGTGCAGAAAAGTTTGAGAACCACTGGTTTAAACACACTGCTTCATTAGTTTCTCTGAATCGTGTAAGTGTTGAATTTGCCAACCACCACAAATTTCCTGTTGTATTATTTCATGCCTTACCGAAACATCACACTGGCACACAGAGACAAGTGAATCACTTTATTGTGCATCTAGCAAGCTCAAGGCACCTTTGCTCAGTGCTCTATAGCAGTTAAAAACAATCTTGTGCATATTACATGCCCATGTATGCCTGTCAATTGTGGTGCAGATATACACAATGTAATTTTTACATTTTGTTGTCTGCAGCAGTGCTCTTCAACCTTTTTGTCATGGTGGAACCCCTGATTTACTTTTGCGTTTGACATGGAAACCCCATTAACAAAAATTTAAAAAACACGAATAACTTGTAAGAAAACCAAATTAGTCGTTATTAGACGCTTCACCAATTAAACAGTTATCACAGAAGTTCTTTTTACTTTATTCCCAGAAAGGATGAACAGCAGCTCCGGTCTGTTGTCTACTTTCTGCTACTCCGATGTACAGAACTGTGAACCTGTTTTTTTCGCTGAGACATTTCAGTCATTTGTCCCACAGTTGTGGTGACAAGAAGAGCAAGACATAAAGGACTTCATGCCACATATGCACAAAAGACATAAATGCTTCACTTTGAACCAGGCAAGGATGCCACTGCCCTTTGCGGTGAGTAGTTAATAGAATACCCCAGAATGGATGTACTGTACATCCAGGATTGCAACCAAGGGGAGCAACCAGGCAATTACATGGGTTTTTTAAGGCGTTTTAGGGACCCGATTCGGGGGTTCCTAGAATCAGAGAAAATTAAAATCGGGTCCCTACAGATCCATACCAGGTACCTAACATTTTCCTTTAAAAAACCCTGATTGCAACCCAAAAAATTTTCAAAAAGATGTTAACACCTTCATTGCCGACAGTTTTCAGATGAAAACCCATTTTTCATGTGTCTTAGCAACTGCAAAACTTTTCAGGTGATTGTGCTGGAGAGCTGTTCAAACCCTCAAGACTCAGCAAGTCTTCAAGTCTGCAATGAAAAAATGTTTTTTTGGTTTTGGTTTTCAGATTTTTTGTGAATGACTTCATAAGTGGAGTTGTCTTAGGCCTTTCTGACCCACTTTATCCAGCCCTGGACCTGAACCGCTAGATGGCAGTATTTTGCTCAAGTTTTTCTTGGAAACTAGGCCAAAATCCGAGTCTTTTGATACTTTGGATTACTTCCTAAGGTTTCAGATTCAAAAGTTACGACCTAAAAACTACAAAATAATTAATGAATCCCTTAACACCTTAAGTGCCAGGTTAATTCAAGCGGTTCATGCAAAAACAGGCGTTTCCTTGTGGTTTGCGCGAGCCTAACTCCGGCACCATAAGCATTAGAGAGCTGTTCAAACACTCAAAAAGACTTGGCAAGTCTTGTAGTTTGCAATAAAAACAAAATTTTTTGGTTTTGGGTTTCAGATTTTTTGTGAGTGGCGTCATATGTGGAGTACTTTTAGGTCACTTTGGCCCACTTCAGCTGGCCCTGGATCAAAACCGCTAGACAGGGGTCACTAACCTTTTTGAAACTGAGAGCTACTTCTTGGTACAGATTCATGCAAAGGGCTACCAGTTTGAAACACACACTTCTGCAATAAAAATTTACTCCATTTGTCCTCAATTATGTTATCATTAATAAAAATTAATGATATTCATCAATGTCAAGACACTGATCATGTTTATGCTATTGTCAGAACAGTACTGCGGGCAATCCACATGGTCTGTGCAGCCGACCTGGCACCCACGGGCACCATGTTGGGGACCCCAACGATAGATGGTAGTATTTCGCTGAAGCTATTTTGGAAACTAGGCTAAAATCCGAGTCTTTTGATACTTTGGATGACCTGCTGAGGTTTTGAGTTCAAAAGTTATGATCTAAAGTAAACAAAATATTTGATAAATCTCACCTTCAGCGAAATACTTGACTAGCGGTTGGCCTTAGGCCGGGTAACATGAGTCAAAATTGCCAAAAAACTACCTCTCTTATTAGGTCACTCCCAAAAAAAACAAAACCCAAATTTATTTTTTAATTGCAGACTAGACGATTAGCCAAATCTTTTAGGGGTTTGAACAGCTCTCTAGCATAATCAGCAGAGGAGCTATGCTGTTGGTAAGGCAACTGAAAACTGCTGGTTTTAGGCTGATTTCCAAGTGCAAATATATTGTACCCGGCATTGAACATGTTCATTTTCATTGGATAATTAGAAAAAAATAGCAAGTCTTGTAGTTTTCACTCGAAAAATTTTTTTGTGTTAGGGAGTGCGGATTTTTTGTGAGTGACATGATAAGTGGAGGACTTTTAGGCCACCTTGGCCGGCTTCACCTGGCCCTGGGCCCAAACCGTTAGATGGTAGTATTTCGCTGACGTTTTTATTGTAAACTAGGCGACAATCCGAGTCTTTTGATACTTTGGATGATCTTCTGGGGTTTCGGGTTCAAAAGTTATGATCTAAAATAATAAAAATAAATTTGACTAATTAGTTAATTAGATAATTAATTTGTTTATTTTAGATCATAACTTTTGAACCACAAGTGCTAGAAAGTCGATCAAAGGCTCAAAAGACTTGGACTCAAGCCTAGTTTCCAATGAAAACTTCAGCGAAACACTTTGGCCTAGTGGTT
>JGI24021J15306_10002191_pt1 | contig 20663 bp, 18 predicted proteins | sample Ectturendosymbi1_FD_15306 | JGI IMG/M metagenome (IMG submission 15306)
AACTGGCTCAAACGCATTTCCACCACGAGCCGCTACTGCAAATGTGATCAAATTATCAAGACTGGATTTCCCAACGTGTCTGCACTGCATCCATCCATCCCTTGCAATATGTCCTCACCAACATCTCAAGGGTTAACAAATGACACGGAATCCTGACAAGCCTGAACTTTGCAAGCCACAACCAATGGATCACTGACAAGAGTTTCATCTTAATACCGGTAAAAAGTTTTCACCACAAAAAATCATTCCTGAAGTTTATTCGATGATCCGCAAACACGATAACAGCAAGAACGTTGCACACATGCCGCAATCGCTTGCGCGTTGACGCATGGATGGGGCACACGAAATAGCATCAAAATATGGCGTTTATGTGCATAATTAGCACTTAGGCAACAACATTGCTGGAAGCAGTTATGCCTTTGTTATACAGACCAACTTAAATAAACAATAAATCGTGTTGCCGGCACTAGCGCATGAACTCTTTTTTGCTGGTGAACAGCAAATGTTGTTTAACATGCGCCCAACTATCTTCCAGTCGTGAGTTCCTTTTTACGATGTAATTGATTCATGTCAGTTGCACACAATGGGGGAAAGACTACTCAAAACAACAATTAAAAATTTCTTTTAAATATTTTCAGACACGAGGTCCAGCGATAACAGCTCAAGTGCAATCATGTTTGGATCATGCTCGAAAAATGGCGATGATAGGCACTGTAGTCATACAGCACCTCCCTGACAAAACAATACAGCACTCGCACGAATCCAATGGGCAACGCAAACTACATGACATCTTTTCAAAATTCGTGCGTGAAAAAAAGATCAACACTCATGTTCAGTTCAGAAGTCACTGTCGCAGATACCAATGCTAACCCATTTTTGCGCATCGGTTGACGAATGATCACGCATGTTGACTTTTTTCAAAGACCCGTGTGTCGAGTCGGCGAGCAGTAAGTAGGTACGGTGTTTGACGCAGATGCAAAACCTGCGCTGTGTTGCACGTACAGTACTTATTGCGCGGATGCGAGCAAAGAAGGAACTGATGGGCGGAACGTGTTTGGCTTCGTCCAATGTAACGAGACGATCAACGAATAAGCATGACAAGCGGAGGTAAGCGATTGGTTGAATTGCACACCCTATCAGGAAAGGCGGTTAAGTAATGCAAATTAATGTGTGGAGGGCACTAAAGCTAAGCGAGAAGCAACGTGGAAAGCAATTTCGGTGACGTTAAATGCAACTTACGTACGATCAAGAACAGCAACGAACACAAATCACCGCTCAGTGCACGGCGAAGCGACGAGCGCATTTGCGGCGGTACTCTACATTGCATGCGCTACGATGAACCGCATAGTTTCATTATAGTTCGTGAAGTTTCGTTACAGTTCGCAAAATTTCGTTGAAGTTCGCAAAACACTGTCATCTGCAACGGGTTAATCTCTCTTCGGCTTTGACCACTTAATGAGAAGGGTCGGTTCTCTGTAAAGGAAGATGAGCTTGGCGTAGAGATCCTCCTCCAACTCGAACTCCTCTTCTTCTCTCACGAGGAAGATATCATCGCACAACTGCAGTATTCGGTCGACGCAAGGAAGCTCGCTGGGAAAGTTACACAAAATAAACATCAGCATGAAATTTAATCTTATGACAAGCGCAACGCTTCAGAGGAACAACGATGACCATAGCTCAGCAACGTTAAGCATGGGAAAATAACACTGCCCGGCATTTGACAGCATAACGTTGTGGAATTCTAGTGTGTTGGTGGTTGTGCGAGACACGTGTACAGTATCGCACAAAGATAATGAGAAATTCGTAACTAGTTTCGCATCCTGAAGTGACGTCATCATGCCCGTTGATCGCAACTTCGTCTCTGTGACGCGGCAGGCATAGATTTAAAAGTTTGTTAATAACGTCGCAAACAACTCAAAGGCCGAACTGTTTTGTTTTTGTGCAAAAATCAATTTGTTTTGATCATCCTGCACTTTCTGCACATAACCTTTCGTTCGTTTTTTTATGAGAAACACAACAGTGAGTTGTATTTCATACAATGCAATGTTTACTTGTTTCGTGATTTCCTCATAACTGTCTGGTGCTGCACCGAGGATAAATCGGGCAATTTTTTAAAGGAAAGTTTTTGTGACGACTGTTGCTTTTGACATGTAAATACAACTCTGTGCATTAGTGCATAAAAAGGTGATGTGAAGTAAATGTAAAATATTTTATTTTGAGGTTTTAAAGACCGCAATCGTTGGAGTACTATCAAGCAAGAACAACCTGCTAGCAACAAATAAATTATTTGCTAAGCTTCTAATTTTCTGACACACGTCGCGAAAATATCAGTATCAGAATGCTGTATGCATGAATAAAATAAAAAAAATCTCTTGTTTCCTTTGAGTTTAATCTGTTCGTTTTTAGTCAGACTGAGTATGGAAAATAAGTAAAAAATTCAAAACTGTAGTCTCGCGAATCACACACATTGTCGGTGGAACCAAATATAACTTTCATCGTTGGAGCCCATTTTTTACCTATTCATCTTAGCCTGACTAAAAACGAACAGATTAAACTCAAAGGAAACAAGAGATTCGAGGAATGCAACTCACAGGAACATGATGGTGGATGTCGTGCCGACAAACACTGAACGAACAACTCGGCCAATGACCAGGACGATCGAAACGTAAAGACCGATGATCCTGAAAAAGATCAGATCACCATAGAAACGGCGACTGTCGGAAACAAACTGCAACAGACGGCAAAACAGGCCGTAAACAATCTGTTCCAAAAATAAACATCACAACGTTTTCAATCTCGCAGTGATCGTGGACAGATGACGGAGACTGAACTATTGAAACGTCGTCTTCATGGATCCAGGAGAAATTTCGAGTGTTGTTGCCCTTTTTTGGGGGGGTTTCAAGCGCACCTGTTGACAATATAGAAATGATGTAGTTCTTACCCGTAGTTGACGAGGAAGCTGAGGCTTGCCGGCGAGACCTTGTCGCTGAAAATAGCCATGCTGAAGCGCGGCGCAGAGCCGTCCTGGTACAAGCTCCACCACAGGTTCGAAGGATCCTGACGCAACATCAAGGACACGTTGGAGAATCCCTGGTTGATGGGAGTAGCTGCGGTACAAAAAATGGTAGGCGTTAATAACTGTTCATTAAGTTTTACTTCCCGTGATAACGCATTGAAGAACGATGAGCCTTAGACCAGAGCGGACTTACTTGCGTAGAGACTGGACGCAGCAACTGCGTGGGACGACGTCGCTCCCGAATATATGAACTGCGGGTACATGAACGGTGCCAGGCTGCAAAGCAGTACATGGTTTTTGCACATAAAGAATTCGGACATGCTGTATATTATATTCGATAATAATGCGGCAAGCTTTTCAGTCAGATGAAGAAAACTGAAGGTTAAGTACGTCAACGGCCAGTAACTGACGACCTACGACTGAAATCTCTTAAGGTAATACAGTTTTGTAAAAAGGATGTTCGAAGGTTAATGCCAATATGCTTGGTAGTACGAGCGGGAGGATTAAATAAAATGGAAACGCTGTTGATTTGTAGGCGCCGATTTGTTTCGTAAACAGCGTCGTTTGCCTTCGCCAAGTCGTTCTGAGACACTGGGAGTGGGAAAACCTTCATAAACAAATGGGTATAATTTCACTTACGCTTTGACAGATGTATTAGTTGTCAGGAGATTATACATCGCAATTCGCGTGGTCGAATTGGGCTGAAGGAAAATGGTGTTGAATCCAGCAACCGATGAAATCGTTGTTTTTGACGAATCTCTGACAGANGTAAAGCCCAATGTCAAACTTTCAACTGCTTATTTTCTGTGATGCCACATTCTTAAAGGTTAAAAAACAAGCTTTGCTTCTGATGCAAGCGGACTCAAACGAGCATTTAAATGAGATAACAAATTGACCGACAAACAAATGAAGAAGGTGATCGAAGTTAATAATCCTGCAAGTCGCACAGTGTACTAAAAAAATCCGGCAAATCAACAACAAAGTTACCCCTACCACTGCACACGCGAGATCTCTGCATTTGAAATATTTTTGAGCATGCCAGATTCTCCTGATTATTTAAGCTGAGCTCTGTTATAAGAACATTTCTCTTCGTAGGAAATGAGCGCCAAGGCAGCGCAGAGGTGCAGGAAACCCCGCGTGCCTCGCAAGTTGTCTTAAGATGAAAATACTGTAAAGCTTCATTCGCATGAAAAACATCGCGATTTTGACAGATTCTCACGAGCAGTTAAAATTCTACGCAGATCTAAGGTAAAACAGTTGTAAATGCAAGAAACACGGTTTCGTCTCTTCAAAACGTACTTGGTCAAAGTCCAGTCGAAACGCAAGGAGACATTCTGTGTGTTGTTCGCGCTCAGTTTTTCTATCAGGAGCTGTTGCTGGGGAGGACTAATGATCCAATCAGTTTTCGACTGGCCATCAAACGTTACATTCACCACCTCATTGTTGGTAAAACGATTTAGAAATGACGCTGCAGCCTGTCAGGAAGCAAAATCAGCAAATCGCAAACTTTGTTTATTCATCAAATAGGTCGGGTGGAAAAGTCGGTTGACAGCCAAGTGCACTGTCTCTTCGTTGAGCACTTGCTTCGAGCATCGGAGTAAAAGCAATGTAGAAATTCATGCAGCAACGATTTTGTAAAACGACNTTTGGAAATTATTAAAATAATATCCGATTGACAGCAACACGAAAAGCTGTTAAGTTTTGATTTTTCCCTTTNAAAGCAACACAAAAGTTAACGTCAAAAGGCCACNTTAAAATTGCAATGACATATCATGCAAATCCAAGGGTAGTAAACNCCGGTTAAATTTGTGTCTCAGCTAAACTAAACCGATACCAAAAGTGCGCCGCTAAATGTTGCAACAAACAACCCTGCGCGTGCACATAGCATCCATCACCAAACACGATGCGTTTCATCAAACATCCACTAACCGGGGAACTGCTGTATGTTCTCTCGAGGTAAGCGAAGTCAGATTGACTGAGCACAGAAATCTGACTGGCATCAGAGGCAACTTGAAAGAGAGGCTAAAAAAATGGAAGTTGAGATAAGTCGCAAACTAAAACATCTTGTAGACACAGCAATGAAAGAACAACATAAAAACGCAGAAAATAAACTGACATATATGCAAGTTACAACTGTTTCAGTATAGCCATCAATGGCAAACGGAAAGTCGACCGCTTTAAGTTGCTTGTCGATCCGATAAATCTCGAACACGTTTAGATAAAAGAGATCAGGTGTCCATGTCTCGCTGCCGACGAACGCTGTCTGTTGACACAGCGCAGTGACGCACGTACCTCGAAGGCCCCGACGGTCAACTTGACGTCGACCTGGATAGGGTTGTTGATGACCCCGGCCACTGTCGTGACCACATTCATCAAAATAAGAGGAAAGAAGATAATAGCGAGGAGGAAGAAAACGAGCAAACCACCAACCAGATACTTGATCCACCTCACCCTCGCTGTTCCCCTTGGCGAGGGGTACGCCTGTCCGAAAAAACGTAGATTACTTTTGCAAAATAACTGCTTGCCGATTATAACCTTTTCTCGATTAGTACCTGCTACTAAAACAATCCAGCGTCACTTCTGCAAAGTGATCGAAAATAGTGAGCAAACATTATAAGTTTGCTTGCGTTGAGACTGGTCACAATTTTTTTCGTACTTGAACGAAAATCGTCAACGCTTCAATTTTTCTCGTCTAGCAAAAAGTAACTATTATACCAGCAGAAGAAAATCACCAACGCGCAATCACAGCGTAGCACCAAGAAAACTACATTAAATGGTTGCGGCCACATTGCATCTGTAAGATTTTCTTCACATCTGATGGTTTAAGACAGAGCTTAGCAGTTTGTTACAAACATCAAACTTTCCAGAACCTCCTCACTCACAATCGACGAAGCGCAGCTGACATTCGCAGGATTGAAAACACGTTTTCGCGGCGTTAACCGCTGGCGTCTAAATATAAGCCACTTGAAGAAAAACGCAAAAAACTCACGACAACAGACAAAGTTGCACGCCACGCAGGTAAGGCATCGCACGTGTACCTTCGAATATTCCCTCCAGCACTTGAGCTCGAAAACCTCGGCGTGGATGGACCACAACTTCAGCCACTCGCCCATCTCCAGCGACGTGTCGCTGTACATCCAGTTCATGATGGCCGTCACTTCGGCGAGAAACGGAACGGCTCGATATCTGAAGATCATACGAAAAAACGCCGCTAGATCAGTTACATACGCATACCTGTACATCACTTCAGTGTATGCGGTACTTGGCCGCTCTCAGAAGAAAGTCCTCTGTCCGCGATTTCGATTACGTGCTCACCCCCACCTATATTATTGCAGTTAAATGCAATACGTTTTCACAGTACTTGTGATGCAAGAGTCAATGGCGGAATGTCCACAACATGCCGTTCGCTTCGATTTCTCAGGGGTTTAAGTCCTGTTGCGAACTCAATGCTGCGGCGAAGCACGCGCATAAAAATGTCCTTCGTTGTTCGAGTGAAGCAAAAAAAATTGACATGTTAGAAGTACTGACTTGCAGAGACGAGCACCTAAACCCGTATCTGCTTCGCTGATGCTCTTCAACAATTCATTAAATTAAATTGTGGCCTACGCAGAGACTGATGCACCTGGTAAAAGCAATGACAAGTTCAACGAGCCGCTTGCTAGTTGTGATAGCTTACCCTTTAAATAGGAACAGATTGACAGTTCCGTAAGACTTCGTCAGGAAGTTGCCACGTACTCTTTTCGGGTAGCCGGCCCTTATTTGGTAAGCGGAAAGCAGGAAGTATAAGGCTTTGAAGAAATACCACGTTTGTGCGACGCGGTTCATGTAGAATGGCCTGGAAACATGGAAAAGATTCACTGCCAGTAGAATAATATGGAGAAGGAACATTTTAGTATACATCAACAAGAATCTTAACGATGTCCCAAAGGAAGTTCGTCAGAGATGTCCTTTACCTTTTGTTAATCGCAGGCAATATAAAAAACATCCAGATGTGGATGCCGATAATGAGTAATATTTGAAAGATCATCTTTGCAAATAAGCTTTTCCTGAGATAGATTGCTCGATCGATGAACATCATGCTGAACTGAAAACGGCAGAGAATGATGTTTCAAACAACACAAATCCAGCAAGCATGCTTGGTGCAAAACGAAAGAAAAGAAGCAACACTGCCCTTGCTTTATCAAGGTGTTAACTGTAAGACTGTCTTTTAATCATCACACAATGACGTTATCCCTCGTCGCAAGAGCTGCAGAGAAAAACATTTGGCAAGTAGTGAATCTTAGTATATCCTGGTCGTTATATCTCAACGTTAGGGTTAACGCTTTCTCCAGAAATTCGGTCGATCTCCCACCGTATTTGTCGAAACTAAACTAACTCATTTTAAACCATGCAAGCAAAAACAAATCCTAACGGACGGTGACTCACGACTGCTGGTTATCATTATCATTACCTGAAACAAGAGCATCAACAGAAAACCAGTCGGGACTCGATTGGACTGGATGTTAGAAACCACGTTGGCTTGTTGTGTGGAATAGGGCTGCAATGTTGACAAAAAAACACCATAAATTAAGAGAAACGAAAACTATTTAACTGCCTAACTTAACACCGTAACATAAATAAACGATTGTAATCTGACTTTTGCTCTAAAACAGTGGTTCTTAACCTTCTTAATACCGTTACCCCTGACAAAACGCTTGTGGATCTCAATTACCCTTTTTCAAAATAACAAAACAACACAAAAACGACGTCATAATTTGGATTCAAATGTCCATTAAAAAATAATCAATGAGAAAACCGATGCTGTTTTTTGCTATCAAGTGGTCTAACCTGATCATTGACACTTGCAAAACCAACCTTCAAATAAGCTTCTTTTTAGCTGCGTTTGTTAGGTGGCATCTACTAGTTTTTGCTGCTACGACAGTTTTACCGCCCGAAGTCCGCAGTAAACGTCTCCACACGCATAAAATTACGGCAAAAGAAGTCAAGCGGAACAACGCGCCAAGCAATCAAGATGAGGACCTCACTTACGCCACGTCATCATCCGAAACCACAAGTGCATCCAGCGAACACGAACAGTACAAGGTGCACACATCGGTCATGGAAACGTAACAAGTTCACACGAAACTTCCACGCTACAGACTTTCCGATCGTGTTCAATAGGACATCAGGAATTTGCCGATCGAGTTCAGTATTTCACACTCAAAGATCAGACGGAAATACCTAATTTAACCTGCAGTTGTGTACTCGCTATAAAAGATCGCTGTATCCTGCTCAAGGGAGAATCGTTTTGGTTGGAATGCGTGTTGCCAGAAAAGAATTGCTAGCTTGGTCTTGATTTTCAGTAAAACGGTTGAGTGTTAGCTGGGCTGCCGCAATTTCGCAGAGTTCGTCATCGGGTTTGCATAAGTGCACAAGGGTCAAGGGTTGCATTTGCTTTGAGCAGGAGTGAGAAGTTATTTGCGTAGCGGATGCTGTCCTCTTCTCGCTAAGTCTTGCTTAGAATATAAGGTTAATCAGCGCACAGGAGTAACGTTGAACGGTGGATGATACTGTCGTCATGTCACTGAACAGAAACCCGTTGCCTATGAAATGTTGTCGCCGATCTAATGCCCTGTTAACATTTCGTCGCACACCTCAATCAGTAATCTGTGCTGTATCTTGAGTGATGTAGAGAGTACAGTTTCAAGAAATTCGTGTCTTTCATTCAGGTTTAACTGTACCACATGTATTCATTTGTCTTTTATCCTTTTTCTTGGACAAATACCCAACAAATTCGAACCTGCGAATGCCGTTATTACGTTTAATTTGACGCTCAGAGAATACATTCATGAACGAACCATAAATCTCAAACTGACGTTTCATGTCTATTGTATTAAGGTAAGAGTGGCTGAGACAAATTCTGTCCTTCGCTGGCTTAGCCATGCTTTTCTCAAACTTGTCACAAATTGTTAAGCGAAACGGAGGCAACCTCCATTAAATAGCGTACACTAACTAGCCTACACTGCCAGCGACCACGTAGCCACTAGACCAGCGCTCTTCAACCGGTGTGCACGGTGCAACCCTAGGGTGCACCAAATTATGCGTGGGGTGCACCACTACGAAAGGGTTCACAAGGATGCATTACAAGCTTTTCACATTAAACAGATACTTCTTACAAAAACTCTCTGCTAGCAAAAATGAACCATTAACCAACCAATGACATTCGGGATTTAAACTAGACTTTGCACATTTTAAAGTGTGGTGCTAAGCATCAGACCATGTCAAGCTAATTGTTGTATTTAGTTGATTATTTGTAATTGATAAGCAACAGACAGTGAGCCATTATCAAATGAATTATGTACGTGAGTTACTGAATTACGGTACTTGCTTATTTAGGCCAGGGTACTTACAGACATGGGCCCAATTAGGTGGGGGACACGGGGGCGTTTCAGTGAATAGGGTGCATGAGTTCGTCAAAGCATCTTCCAGGGTGCACCATAACAAAAAAGGTTGAAGAGCACTGCATTAGACTACGATCTACGACACAGAAGGTATGGTGTTATAACTGAAACGAAGCAACTTAACAACGCACATGGAACTCCACCGCACATGCTACCAAGTCCAAAATATTTTTATGCAACGTAACCAAAAAACATACATTCATGGACGAATGCATATTACCCACTAAAAATGTAAATTACCCCTTTAGGGGTAATTATCCACAGGTTACGAAGCACTGGTCTAAATCATACCAACAAGCCACTTAACTGATCTTTTCCAATGCACGTTACTAGCGACAGATGTGTATCAGAATCAAAAGGAATTTGACTAAAATCAGTCACCCCGGCAGAAATGCAACACCGACACATAACACCCAAGCAACCACGGAAACACAGGTCAGTTTAAGAGAAGATCAACAAGCAAGTGGTTTCACAACACCCAAGTAGCTCAGAAACACAGACATAAAAACATGAGCAATGAGCATACCAATGAACCAGAACCGCTTACCCCAAACGCCCAGTACCCAAATATAATGATGATGAAATTGATGACGTCACATAGGAAGATGTACACGTAAATGTCGTCCACAGCCGTGAACCTCTGGTGTAACACCGAGGAAAGATGTTTGAATGGGCGCTTGCAGAAAGAGGAAACCCTGTAGTAAAGATTAAAATATTACCCAGAAGATGCAGTGCCGAAAAAGCTGTGACCACAAGCGATTACTGCTCTTGCTCAAGTGAGCCGCAAAGCATTGTCTTAGCTATTAAAAACGAAAATTCAGAGAGAAGTTGTTAATTCTTATATTCGACGAGTTGAAGCACACGAGCTTCATCTATCAAGGGCCATATTGCAGTGAGGAATACACAAGGTAAGAATTCCGCTGCTCCTTCTAATCGGGTGTTGAAGTGTTGTGAAATTAATAAACTGAATAAAAAGGTCAATTACTTGAAATGGATGCAAGGGTTGCTCAATACAATAAAAATATCAACGAACCTTTTAGCCAAAGGTCTTTTTTGTGGTTCCTGCTCTTGATCACCTTTAACTTTCACTCTCGACGGTTCTTGCTGATCATTCTCATCTAAAAGAGCAGTCCGAGAAGTAGTTGCCTGTTCCTCAACGGCTTCATCTTTTAAAATAAATGGAGCAACATGTCTTTTTTGATCACCGAACTTTATCTAATTATTACAGCTATGTCCAACCCGCGGCCCGCATGCGGCCCAGTTTAGGTTTGCGCTGTGGTAAAAGCATCCTACATACTGACAACCTGTCCTTATGATAATTTTTAACATGACATTTTTGATGCAGTGATCCTCTTAGTGTCATTTTATCACGCCTATTACCATTGCCATAGGCGTTGCCAAAGGGGGGGGGCAACGGGGCCATGGTCCCCCTCAAATTTTTAGAACATATAGTCATTTTGTGCTTTGAGAGGCGGTATCCCAGTGTTATTCGCCTAAAGTCAAACATTTTGGCCCCCACAAATTTTTGGGCTGGCTACGCTACTGACCATTGCAGTCAGGATTCGAACACTTTCAGTATATTCGTTTAAGCTAAATTAAGTTTGCTAAGATCAAAGCAAGTCATGCAATGTGCGGCCCTCATAACCGTGTCATTCAATGTGCGGCCCTGGTCAAGATAGTGACATACTTTTCGGCTCAGTAAACCATTCGGGTTGGACATGGCTGATCTAATCGAAGGGCGTAACGACATATCTTTTTATGCAAGTTTTACTGAAATCACCGAAAAACTCAACCGAAATGAACCTGGCTACTACTACCATGAAACGCTACCTCAAAAAAACGTACGCTTAAAAATTTAAAACATTCTGCATTTTCACTATAGATTCAACGTGGGATTATTTTATCTCAGGTTGCGTGAAGCGGCAAAAATTAACCGTTTATCCTCTTCTTTACCTTCTTGTGCCTCCTCTATTTCTTCATCGTCCGAGCTTTCAGCTTTGTCCCACAGACCGTGAACCTGTGACATGGAAAAAACTTTCCATTCCCCCGACAACAACCACAACCACTTTCTTCCACAGGAAAATACTAAGGTTTTGAAACGCACAACAGTTGCGACGAACAAAACATAGTTTATGGCAGAAAACTGTTTCATTTTGAATGGAAAGAGTTGCTACAACAACAGTGCACAATTGAAGGGTCCAAGCGACGTATGTGACCTGATCTTAACCACCATCGAAAGACGCATGCCTGATTTTCTTAGCAATGCTGTGCTGGAAGGTTGTGTCGGGTACCGTTGCCGTTAAATTATATTAAAGGGCGGAATCAGGTCCTTCATGGACGGTGGGGAGATGTGAACGTAAAACGGTTGTTGTGCGGTCAATGTGTAAAGCAACGCAGCTTAAAGGAAGAAGGCGTTTGTTTTGCTGAGAAATAACAACAATCTTCCGCATTCATTTGTGCGGAAATAACGACAGTGTATTCACAAAAACGAACATTCTTTGCCAAAATTTAGGCGTGTGTCATCCGCACCTGACAGCAGCAGTCTTAATGCAGCACGCTTTTAATGCCATACCACAGTCTCATTTAACCCAAACAGGAACTAAATATTCAAAAAAGCACTGCCCCTAAAATAAGATGCTTAATTGAAAGTCGCACGAAAAAACACGGTGGACTTCGCTGGTTCACCTTGATCACAGATATGTGAAGGAACACGGCCAGCAACTGCAGCAACTCCATGACCATCCAGGTTGACGACTGTTCAACGCCGATGAAGCGTGGCGGCCAGAATGGGTCGTTAGCGTTGATATTAACTGAGCTGTCGGAGTTCCAAGGGAAGACTTCAAATTGGAAGATGAACTTGATGACAATTATAACCTGTAGAAAAGGCACGTATGATATCTAGTTTTCAACTGCCTGTTTGGCCCGAACATGATTTGTTACAAGAAAATACTTGTCTCCACGCTTGTGAAGTAAAACTAGGTAACCGTACAGCTCCCCAAAATATACTAAAACATTTTAATATGCTTCAAATTACAATTTTGCGAGTTTTGCGTACCAGGCCACAAGTTACCACTTGGAAATCGGAATGGAAGACAATGCTTTCAATGGATAAGTCTGTCATTGCGAGCTGGGCTAGACAGCTTACACTTACAGACTTCATTTAACTTGCGGAATAAATAGAAAGGATTTCATTTTGATATTCAAATCTTGTATCTTAAAGTATACTCTCTAGTTGATGACATTATCTGCATTCCATCGCCGCAATATGATACCGATTATATCGTATAGCAGCTTCTAATGCAACGATCCTGCAGTAATCACATCAAAACGTGTCTAAACAGGAGATGAAACAGCGCTTGATCTACACTCGTTATTGAACTTCACACACTCTGGTCAAATATCTAATCTAAGTAACGCAAGGAAGTCCTGGATAAACCCTTGTGCTACAAGTTTATCACGACTCGAGGATCACGATTCTTGTACAAACAAAAAAAATTAATGAGTTTACTCACCTGTAAGTATATCAACGTGAACATCCAGAATGTCTTCGTCGGACGTGGAATAGAAAAGCAAGCCCACAGGTACATTGCAAGAGGTAAGACCAACGACATGAGAGTTGCCTTCAACATCAGGTTGAGGATGATCAGGAAGTAGCAGACCCAATCAGTGTGAGAAACGATAGTAAACCTGCGACCAACACCCGTGAATTTCACAAACCGGTGAATTTTACGTTCACTGCCAAGAATATAAGTTTGCCATCAATATTTTTTATTTAAAATAATCTATCGCATCAATTGCCAATCGAAAAACGCAAGTTAACATATCAGAAAATAACAAGTAAAAACATCAACGAACGAGAACGCGGCGAGTACACTGGTGCGGTTGAGCCACTGGTGCGGTTGAGCCAACATCACTTTTATCGTTTACCTCTTGCGTAGTGCGGAAAGTGTGCTCGCTACAGCTTTGCGCAATTTAACAACAGTATTATCGTCACCTAGCGGTGGGTGATATGGATGGTCCACAGCGTTCCTCAGGGGAGATTTTGTGAGAGAGGAGAATTTTCTGAGTAGAACTTCAGGACAACGATCAGGACTGAGGGCGTATTTGGCAGCGGAGGGGTAACAACTCGCACGTTTATGTTTACACGAAAATCTCAACAGTTACAAATCTCCGAAAACACTTTGTTGTTGTTAAGAACTTCGACCATTCCTTGTTAAAGGTCTTACCAGCGTGCCCACGGATACAGTTGTATATGTTGTGAAGTTAACTGTTGCAAATAATTCCTCGTTGCCAGTTAATGATAAAATACGATTCAGAAAATAAATGAAAACCAGTTGTTATACAGGACATTACCAAGTGTCCGTGGTTACTAAGCGGTGTCTGCAAACGCCCACAGTCTGTTCACACAAAACTTGGTACTTCTGCTCAGACGCCGATTCCAAACAACCGGATCCATAAAGAAAAGAATAACCAGCGAAACGATGATGAAGTTGTTTCAATTTAACAACCGCATCTTTCTGGCTCCGACTTAAGCAGAAGCGGCACAACTGCTGCATGCGTGCCAAAAAATTAAAAATGTTTTGAAATTCCAAAAACACATTTACCATAATGCGTAGAAAAAACGAAGGGCACGGTATTGATCTTTGTCAAATTCAACAGCACGTAGGTCTGTGTGTTCTTCGCTGGATGACGATGCTGCCCTGAAAGTGTTTATACATCATGGATCAACTTAGTATTTTGAAATCCGTGTGCTTGAAACAGTATCAGCTGCTTCTGCATTGAAGAGTTCATGCGTTAATGTCGATAGCATTCCAAACCAAACGCAGTCAGTAACTGATTAAGTGCAAATCGACCACACAAACCCAACTTTTTTTAATGTCTTTAAACTTTTAAACGCAGACGTTCTGCAATGTTTAAACATTTAATGAGAACAGTAAGCACCAAAGCTATAACGCTGGCAAACAATTAACAAAAATAACTATCTGCTGAAAGCCGATGCAAAATCACAAAACCGCTGATGCGTATCACAAACGGCAGCCTGTCACATGAGCATCCTGCATTTCAATCAACTTTTTATTGTTCGCACAACTTTGCCCAGCGATGTAGGTGGGCGGGCAGTGCCAGCACATGAACAACGACCACATTCTTCCAGCTCCTCCTGGCCACAAATAATCTCTCTTGCGATATGAAATTACCACACACTGACTCGAAACAACGTTAACTTACAGGGAATGGCATCCTCCGTCAGTCTGACTTTCGGCTTCTCCCGGATCGTCAACGACAATCGCTACGTCACTGGGAGATGGCTGCGTAGCAGGCAATGCCTGAAAATGTACGTCAATTGAAAAAGCTTTTCTGTTTTTGGAAATCAGTGCACACGACTCAGACACACACGAAACGTTTTAACAGGTTACTTTAAACGCACTTTGACACAAAGTGGTTTTTCCTTACGAAATTGACAAAAGTAACAGTGGTTTCATAAAAATCTTTATTGAAACATCAACATCTCGTGCTATGCTCGTCGTCATACCAACTCCTCTCGTGTAAACTTCCGGCTCAAACGATCCTTCTCAGAACTGAGTTGAAGAGTGACGTTGCGATAATTGAGGTTCTGCTCATTCAACTTCAATGTTATTGAATCAATCAGTGACAGCCACAGCTCCCATACAAATTTCAGCCCAGCCACAACCTTGTCTGTATAGGATACAAAAGTAGAGAAAGCTTTTTTTTTAATTTTCCAGTGGCAGTTACCGACAAACCAGTACATAACACGCGGTTTGCCTTTCTTTTATAAGCTGCATATGGATCAAACAACAAGAAGTTTTGCTTTAAAAAATAAATATAAACACATTAATCAATTTCTTGTGTGCCACGCTACATCTCAAATAGCGAGAGAACATTACTAAACAAGAATACAAACGTTTGGACAAGGGGCAAGAACAGTTAATTCAGGCACCTTTTGCAGACTTTTCCTCTTCCGGTTTTACCTCTTCTTCCGGTTCTTTATCTCCTCCACTCTCAGAGCCACTGGACTCGTCTTCTTGAGTTGGAACTTTGTCAACACTGATCGTAGCAACAATTTCATCATCTGCAAATCACAGTGAGAGACGTCACGAAACCAAAATTCGTCCTCGACTGGCGGCTTATCACCCAACAGTGGAGGATGAGGTTAAACACAAACGTTCATCTGCCTCGCAACACTATTTCTTGATCAACAACAAGTTGAAAAATGCAGAGCAAAGCCAGACAATCTGTGAGCTCTGTTATGTACGCATCACACTCATCACCAGCATCGAGTTTCTTTTTGTCCTTTTCTCGCTCCTTGAGAGCTTCGTCAAGTCCAAGCGTCCCCGCTTTGTGCATCAGCTTGAAAATGAAGCAAAAAATCAGCGTAAGTGCAGAAGTGGACAGGCATATGAAGCTGCTAGCACTGCACGCAACAGGATTGCCATTTGCCACGGGAACAAAACATTAATGAAACTATCGGCAACAAAACTGAACGAGAAGCTCATATACCGTAACCGGGTCCATGATTTCGTCCGGACCTTTCGACAAGTCGGGTCGTTCATCCCTTTCATTGAACATGTAGTAATCACCGGCACGAACAGCTGCGGGAGGAGATACAGAGAGTAGTTACAAGTTTCCTGCAAACCGCAGACCATTCACCAGGAAAGAATTAGGATTTTGGAGCAGGAAGGTGCGTAATTTTTTCATACATCGTGATAAGAAATGCGATCCACAGGATGGAGACTGGAGAAGGGTCACTCAGAAACAGCAGTTTGCTAACGTGCACAAACATTTTTGTCGACACCCAATGGCGATTTGAGCCCGCGTCTGTCAACGTTCCAGGTTATTAAACAAGCTGTTTTGCGAGCTTACCATCTGCGTGAGACACGATATTCGCCATTCCTCTTCGCAAAGTCGCATAGGATTCCTTGATACTTTCCATTCTACGCAAGAAATTGAATACGAAATCAACAAAAAACGTATTTCCAGCTCGTTGACAAGCCACTTCACGAAAACACAGCTGCACAAACCCAGCGAGCGGAAATTTTCACAAAACTTGCGCAGACATTGCAGCACAAGTATGCATCACTTCATGCTCCAACATTATTAGGGATGAGCAATTATTCATAATAGCGATCTGGAGATTTGGAATTCTACACTATGTGTATCCAAAATACCAAGTTAATCAGATAATGGTATGATTATGTTTTTATCCTTCACAAGGGCATTAGTAATGAAAGTGTGCGTCATGAACAAACAAAACTTGCGCTTGTTTTGTTGATATCGACCAACATGCGATGCGAGCGAGTGACAAAAAACAAGAAAAAACTAGCGAAATGTCGCATTACTTGCACGCGTTGCACAGGCTTTTTTCAATCAACCACGTACGTTGTTCTCCCTTGCTGGTCGGCGTTGTTTGAATTCAAGCAAAACTGATTTAATACATTCGAAGATGCCTGGGAAGCGAAACGCTTTAAATGTGTGTGATTCATTGTTCCTGAACATCCATTTAAGATTGCGGCATGTAAGCACAGGGTACCTTCCGAACTATCTAAGTGCTAAACATGTGTTTTAGTGTGTGCTTCTGGCAGCAACAATAGTGATGAACCGGATCTTCATCTGACAGCAAATCCGTCAATCAAATAATGCTGACAGGCTAGGCCGTTGGCGTAAAAATACCGAACGGTTGCCTTGGCTAAAGCAATTAAAATATCTTCAAGATAACTCTGCACAATTGCCACGTCAGCATCTTCAAAGAAATCTTTTTCCAGCGCGGAGTCAACCGATGACATGAAAGGTTTTAGCTGTTCGTGCAAAAACGGGATTGACCGATGACGCGCGCTGCACCACGTTGGGAATGCGTTTAACGAGCAGACTTTTAGAACCCTACATATATTCTAATGTAATAAAATTGTGTTTTGATTGTGTTTTTGTGATTTTTGTGAATGATAACATGTCTTTATGCTGGTTTTGCTATATTGCTGAAAGCCAAAATATTTAGATTTAAGATTTGATCTTCTGCATTCGATTTAGTTATTTCGGCATACTTCTGGAACAGTTTATTATTATGCCGAATAGACCATCCCTAATCAGCAAGCGAAAATTTGCTAAATAATAACAGTGTATTACAAAGCTGTCTTTGGTTTGTAATTTCTACCCTCATTTAATGGCCAATCAAGAACGCTTGGTAAAGTTAAAGGTTGATCAAACGGACCTGCTATTTGCTTTTCACCACGTCCTATGTCAAAATTCCAGACACTGAGCGTCTTCTTTCACCAGAATAATCACGGATGGCAGTTTTTCATTGAAAGTTCAATTAAAATTTGCTGTAGAAGTGAGGCTCATCAACAGAGCTCAGGTCAGTTTTGCTGCTGCGGCCTTAACACCAGTAACCACCTCATTTTTAGCGCTCAACCGACAGAATATTAGACGATCTTCAAGAATATGCAAACACTTCGCATTAAAATTAATTTAAGGGGCATTGCATTTCCACAAATATCTTTCGACAAGAAAATAACATGGCAACTATTTGGTTGGACTCTGCGCTCCCAAATCCACGTTCAAGTGTTTTACTGTTAGTGCATGCAATACAATTTAACAACCCCACTGTAACGTTTACAAGCGTTTTGAAGTCATTATGAATCTACAAATTGGGAATTTAAACAACTTTAGAGCAGATTGAATTCTAATGATAGCTGCAAAAATTAGAGATAATGATAGTCTGCATGTAACCGAATAAAATTTCGATAAGCTTTATCGCCATTGCTCAAACTTCACTAAATACATGGTTCAAACAAAATGTCCTAAAATACTTCGGATTTCACAGATTTGCTTTCAACCCGGTCAAAGCAAACTATGTTCCACAATATTTTAGCATTAGCCTGCTTCGCTTCCAAACACCGCACAAGACGCCAGAACTTACGATTTCCTCACAACGCATAAGGTTTCTTCCTCTTGACTTTCCCGTTCCTTCACTTCATGTATTAGCTTCTCCTCAAACAGTTCGCCTCCCCTATAAAATCCAAAATCAGCATTTAGCAATTATTTCATAGCAAAACTTGCCACTGGCGTCGAAAACATACCACAAACGGTATTTCAAAAACGGAGAGATATCAAAAATCCTGTCACGGAACCGTCACGTTCGATACATACGACCAAGTTTCCTATTACTTGAACGACAGGGGCGCTTTACCTCGCTGCCAACTGCATGGACACGTACAAGTCGTTTTGGACATGCAGAAAATAGTAAGAGCGAAAGATCCGCCGCTGAATCAGGAGAAAGAGAAAGCAGACGAAATCCCATGTCAGGCCAGCGTTGTAATATCCCAACTCGCAGCTTGCTCGAGTTGCTGTCGTTGGCACTGCACAAAAAATGATTAGCAGGTTCGTGCAAAAAGCGGGCGCAGTCGACAACTCGCGCTGGACGATCTACTTCGCAGGAGAGTGCAGCGCGGTGCTGGTAATGACGCTTCTGCTGCCATGACACGACGTTTCATAAATCACGCGTACATGTACTCGTCACCAGTTTAAATGTCGGTGAATTCCGGCAGATAATGACCGATACAATGCTTGGATAGTCACGGTTGGTTGAAGAAGTGGATACAATCAAGGCCTCCTAGTGTTTTTGTAGGAGGCCTTGATACAATTGACCGGACAGATACGTTTGCGCAAGCGTTTCTCAATGTCACCCATAGCATGGTGATAACTGTTGCCATAACAATACTGCAAATAGCGCTCAGACGCATATAAGGGTGCGCTGTGTGGGCGACTGGTTGCGCGAGAAGTGAAGTACAATGTTTTCTGGCAACGGTTGTAAATCGAGATTTACACTCGCAACACATGGTCGTTATGTAAAAGAATAGCACGGCTCCCCTGAAAACTTCCCCTGATTTATGAAGACACGGAGTAGAAGAAAATGATAGATCAAAAACAATACACACCTGCCAGACCATATCCAGCAGGGTACGAGCACACTAAGCTCATTATCTGGACAAACGCGCATGCTTTTTGTTGCAGTACGTCGATGTACACGCATGAAGCAATCTGCAGTGTAGCTTTCAATGCAATCACAGCGACATTGTAACCTGCGCGAAAATGTATGTTATTGAATTGATAAGTCAACCAAGCTGCCATATTAGGTAAACCCACGCACTTTTTTCAAACATGCAAGTACTTGTTTGCGGCAGAGAAGTGTACAGGTTGACCGTTTGAAACCTCTATGGCGTGACCCTCAGCAAACAACCTTTGAACGAAGTGTTCCGACCGTCTTGTAATAAACGCAAGCTGTTTTTGCCAGCCTACCATTTTTCGTCACGTGCTACGTGAATCAATATGTCATTTGAAATTGTTACCAACAACAAACTTTCTTTCAAGCAAAACGAATGAGCAATTTCTACAGTGTACCCAGTTAGTTCCGTTTACCTTAAAACCGTACGTAGCAAGCTTTTGCTTACCTCGCAATTTTCAACTTCTACAACAAAAATGTTCGTGACATAGTTACGCTTGAGTGGCATACCGGGGATTTGTCGCGCACGCCGTTACCAAAATGTAATTAGCGAAAACAACAACAATGAGCATTTCCGTAAAAAGCAGAACACGCGAGGCTTGTATCAGCAAAGAAGGAAGCATGGGGGAGCATAACTGAGCAGCAGGAAGATCCTTTCAAACGATAAGTTCTTCCAAACGACGATCAATGCACAGCGATTGTCATTAACGGGAAGAGAAAACGCCTTTGTCACTGCCCTGTTGCCGTATCAAGCTTAACTTTCTGTGGCAACGGAAGCAGTTGATAGCTATGAGGCAAGCTTCAGCCTATCGCCTCCTGAACAGCAGGGCCTATAGCAATACTGCTTCAATTCTTTGAACTGTTTCGAAACTCTCAGTCTCACAAGCGTTTTAAGGAATGCTTGCTGCTATCGTAGTCAAGGTTGATTGATTTAAATCAATAAAAATCATGATTTAAATCAAACGATTAAAATAAAAAACTCATGTCGTTTAAGAGCTGTGTGATGTCTATGACACAATTAATTAGCATTCTAATAGGTTTCATAGCCTATGCAGTATTAGTGTACAAGGCAAAGAATTCTTATGAGTATGACGACACAAGTTAAAACCACTTGAAATTTTATCAATCACAGCAACTGTGAGGTCACAGATTCTATGTCATTTAACTGCAAAAATGACATGTGGATTGAAATCAC
>JGI24021J15306_10002192_pt1 | contig 20662 bp, 10 predicted proteins | sample Ectturendosymbi1_FD_15306 | JGI IMG/M metagenome (IMG submission 15306)
GCTGTACAGCGACCACCAGGTGCTCTGTGATCGTCGGGATGCAAATCACAAGCATTAATGAGACTGCCGGTTTCACATATTGTTGTATATAGTTGATGCAAGTACGGCAACTACATCAAACAGGTAAATTACATCATAAATAATTTCCTATCGCATCACAAGAAGAAATATTTGTTTCGCTTTATTGATGATAACTAACAAGTGATAAAGTTAGTTTTCACTTATTTTGCATTTGCAGTTCATTGAACTTATTTTCTCCTACGTTGTACATTATTAGTTTAGCTTGGTTAGGTTTTGAAATAGGGCTGCTCAAGGGGCTGATTTGCAACTGGCTCGAAAATGCACGCATCTGCCTAAATGCTTGCTGATATTAAAAGGGCCCCATCTGGATTTTTTAGGGGGGGGCAACACCCTTTCACACGGCTCTGAATGCATGCATAAAAATAAGCAAACTTTTCATTTAAACTCCTGAGCTCCCCATGTAATACTGTAAACAAATTTTTATTGCAACGATATCGCTCATTTGGTTCTTACAAGATTACTTTCATAAGTTTTTTTACTAGAACAAATGGATTATTTAGGTTTAATGGATTTATCAAGGCGTACAATCGTTTGAAAACTTGTCACGCTTTGCCCTTGCGCTTGTGATGGCTTTCATCATTTCTTAAAAGCACACTTAACTTGAAGCATTTCTTAGAATATTAATACAAATAAACGCCAAACAGCTCGACAGACTGCTTTTGGTAGCGCACCTCGCACCTTCTTAGCAGACAGGGGTCAATCTGCAGTGATAATACTAGTACGTAACAGTACCGAATGCGCGCGATGATTGCAGGTGACTGCGTATTAGACATGGTTTTTTGGTTCCTTTGAAACGCAGTAGCATATTGACTACATTCAAGTTTAAAAACTTTTAAACTACGTTTGTTTTCCTCACACAAAAATAAGTCAAAATTCAACGAATGAAATCTGTGCCAAAGTTCACTTCCTGTTTATAAAAACACAAATGGTTTTCGTTCAAAAATAACTAATTTTCGTTTCTAACAAACTACAATCCTTTATAACGTGGAGCGCTATACTTATGCCTGAGCTAAATGGCCAGAACTTTTTATGCTGATCTTGGTCATGCATCAAACGCCACCTGCTGGCGATCATAAACAAAAACGCAAGGTGATTTCACCAAATGACCCAGAAAATAAAAATTAGAAGTTTCTAGTTGTGTTTATGTTGAACAAAATGCCAACTCTGTGCAAAATTTAAGGATGAAGACAGCTGTTACCATAAGGCATGCCAAAAAATATCCTTGAAAACCTTTTCTTCCATCACAAGCTATTTTTGTAGTTTATCAAGCAATACCAGTCATTAACATCTAAACGTCGGCTTTATTCGAGGTAGTCAGTTTTGTTACAATTTGACTTTGTCCAATCAGACAAAATAACAACAAACTTTTTAACAAGTCAAACAAGTACCTCTATTTTCATGAAGCTATTTGCCACATCAAGTACAAAAACGCTGAAATTTGAACATGAACTCCAGGTCGAGAAAGGGTTAACTTGTTTTTGTTGTTCTACTCAAATTTCAATGGATTTCCACAATAGTGCATGGTGGTAGATGTGACAGTATAAAAAATGAATTTGGTTTCCAGAAAGAACGTTTCGGGCTTTGATCCCTTGTTGCACTTTGTTCAAACTGTCGCAAAAGCTTCCCAACGTACATCCGCGCTGACGCAATTCTATACCGCTTTCACAAAAGGTGTATCATTCGTTTTGCCTGGAAACGTTTGATCTCAAAACGTGTTGACCATCCACAAAAGAAACAAAAATAAATGGTTAATGGACAAGCAGAAAAATGTTTAATGTGAATAAATGGAATCGAGGGATGAAAAAAATTGACATTACTTACTTCAAAAAAGGCCTTTACTTCCCCAAAGTAAAAGCAGATGGAAAGTGATGGTTTTCAAAAAAGGAATAAAAATGTAGTTTCCCTAAAATACTTTAATTTGGATCGAATGCCCTATCCGTTGTATGTAAAAATGTTTGTCATATAAGTAAATAAATTTTGCGTTCGTAAATGTTGGTGATGTCAACATATCCCGAGTCACTCTGAAAACAAATGAAAGTGACTTTGAACATTTGCCGGTGGAGCAAGTTCACTGGTTGGGACGCAAATGTTTTTCGAGGTAAAGCAAGTGTATTGTGTGTAAGAAGATTTATTTGAGCTGTTTGCAATAAAGTCAGGCGCGTCAAAGAAGAGTAGGTGTAAATTCAATTCAAAATTCAAATTATCAATAAAAGATTCATCGGACCATACGCGTACATCTGACTTTGTCGTAAGTTGCTCTTTACTCTGCTTTTAGCATTAGTAAGGCTTAGAGCAGTTTTAGAAACCAATTTTCCTCAATAATTCAGGATTTTTTATGAGTTAATTGTCGCGGCTCTAGCATTTTAGTAAGTGCTGTTTATCATCCAAGAATTGTCCACAGACGTTGCAAAATGCTGCTTCTCAGGTGGAAACAATAGATCCAAAAACAATCGAGGCAAAAAGCACCCGATCTAATTAAAAATATTGGTTAACAGCATCGTAGAAAAACTAACAAAAAAATTGCACGCGGGGCTGATCCTCTTCACGAGGAGCTTCAAACTCATGTCCGAAGATCTCCAGCGTGTGCTTTATTTCCGATGTAAAGCGAAATGTGCGTGCTTTGCATAAAAAGTCATCGATTTTTTCTTCAGTTTGACTGCGGAGGCCTCGCTATGAATGGGACTAATTCAACGCACTTGTATTCTGCCACGTGCCGATCATCTGTCGAAGGTAGATCAGCCACTAAGTCTTCCTGCTTTTTAAGCAAGTCGCTGCCAACGCGCCCAGATGCGCTGAACTCATTCGCAGTGAAGGCAACGGCGCGCGGCATATGTCGCCACGAGCACGAAATTATACTTCTCATCGACTTTCAGAGCTTGATCCTGGCTTCCCTTCGACTGTTTGGCTTTTCGTTCTCCAAGAACGTTTGCAGAACGAAATTGCGATCGGGAAAGTGAATTATACAGGAGCTCTAGAGTGAATTAATATCGATTGAGGTCGATTTGGAAGTGCGGCCACTTCAATGGCACCGCGACGTCTCTGACGTCTTTCTTTTCGTTTGAAAATAACATGACTCCACAGTTGACTTTATGATTTATTGATATAATGAAATTGTACAATAAAACGCCGTTTTGCTTTAGCGCTCCCCTTGTCTCCGTTCCTGCACTTCCATTGGTGTACTAGCCGCGTTCTTTTCACCGTAACAATTGCTTGAGAAGATGCTGCTGAGGTCATAAATTAATTTGCCTGACTTAAAATTTCAGGCACAAGTGCCAAAGAAATACTTTTTTTGAAGTCGCGTGCTTTGCCAAGAAACTGGTTACGTACGTTGAAAAAAAAACACAATAATTTTGGCCTGATTGCTGAAAGTCTTGGTTTGTTGTCAGAACCCATACATTTCGACAAATTCAATATTGAAAACTGTTTTTTGGCCAAATAATGAAGCGTTATGTGCAATGCACACTCAATTGTGGGCAAAGCAAACACAGTGTAGATACAAACACAGGGTATTTGCTGTTAAATAAAAACACTCGAAACAAAGTTGAATTCCACTGACAACTAAAAACATAAGCAGCATCAATAAATTTCTACAACAATACTATAAAAACAAAATCCAATGGTGTACTGGGGAAAAGCGAGGTACGTCATCCTTTACTTTAGTTGAAAAGGGAGCAATGTTCCCATATGTACTGATAAAACGCCTGTGTTCGACTTACGTTTTCAGCTTTGTGGTATTCTCCACAGACGAAACACTCAATTGTCGTGTTTGCATAGCTAAAAATATATTTTTCTTCACAGAGTTTTCCTCACTTCTTTTTGACATTATACTTCTAATAAAAAATTTTTCATTTTCTATGTTAAATGCCAGTTGTCATCAGTAATTAACATTAGTCTAATTTTGCTACACACTCTATTGTCTAATTAACAATTAGTCTAATTCTGCTGCACACTTGCCTGTCACTATCAAGGTTCCTTTGCAAATAAAGTGACTTATACATGCAAGATTTATTCTTAATTCTTTTGTGGTTTCCAACCTCTGGGGAGATTTCTGAAAACCACGAAAAAATTAGGAGCAAATTTTGTACGTATAGGTCACTTGGTGTGCGTCATGTCGTATGTAATCACGTTTTGTTGTACTTTGGTGCATCTGGAAACGTAGGCTACCCATCAGCTTCTTTGTCCAAGCAATCTTGCAGAGATCCCTCTAGATTTCATTTTCGGGTTCTATTTCTACAATGACTGAATGATGTGTATTGATGTAAAGCTCTGCTTACATACCTATTTCAGTTTTATTAATTTGCGAAATACTAACAACTCATGGAAGAATTTTCATTAAGAATCAATGGTATCATCTAGTAGAAGTCTTTTCATTCGTTCAGTACTTAAGCAGTTGCTTTTATCAAATTGTTTTATTACGAGTAGTTTGCAAACGTTTGCAGTCAGTTTTGTTTTGTCGTAATAAGTGACCTGCTTCGTAACTGAAATTCCTGTGTTTTTGTTTGCAATTCTTTTCAGAAATGTTTATTTTTTCGTCACCAGCGAAGTGATAGTCAAATCTTTCAGGCAGACTGCCTACCTCTCAACTTTAACAACTGAACAATACCGAGGTGGAAACAATGGAGTCAATTTTGTTTTCAAAATCCCGTTGCATTTTGCTGCGGTCATTGTGATGGTGCCGCGAACAGTTGCAAAGCGTTAGCATTGCAATCGACATATATCAAGCAATGTTTAGCAACGAACTGGGTTTTACGCATGAACTGTTTCCACTCCCTGAACAAGCAACACGGAGTCAACCTACGGTCAAAGATTTCGCAAACATGACTTTTACTGGCAGTGGTCCGAGACCCATAAGACGCACCGCTTCACTCTGCTAAAGATTTACTGCCTCTGGCTTGCCGCGTTTGTATTTCATGTGACATGAACAGAATATTTTGTACAAAAAATTACAGTTGGTAAGGTTACAAGAGGTTAATATTTTGAAGAAACTACTAATTGGTTTTCAGGAACAAACATAGGCTTGCTTGAGGAGACCAACTCAACCTCTGTTTGGATCATGAATATTTTGTTCGTGGCAGTTTTTCAAGAATGGCGACAATGACTTTATGTTCTGATGAACGTCAGGCAATCATTTTCTTTTAAAATGTATCAAAGAATTTACGTAAACTTAAAAAAAGCGGGTTTCCCCTGCCGTGCATTTTCGCAATTTGTTATAAATTGCCGTCTGCAACAAATATGCAATTAAAATGTCTTTACTATATTTTAAAGAAACGGTCGCTCGGACGTTGGGGAGAACTAATCACAGAGGGGTTTTCTAGTCGGAATTCCTAGCTACCATGTAAAAATACACATATAGTACAAAAACGTTTCTTTATGCAAAAAAAATTCTCGAAAGCTAAGGATTTTTCTAAATGACGTTTTTATTGCAATTGAAAGATATTTTCATTTTGTCTAGTTGCAAGCAAAACAAACGTAAGGAATCAGCAACCGAAACTCTGTGCATTCTCTGTGCATCACAGCAACAACCGAAAATCGCCACGTGGACTAATTGAAAAGCATCTTGTTGAGCTGACAAGGTTTTGCGATGAGCTTTCATTCAAACTTTATTTTTATTTTAATCAACCTTTGCTTTTGCACTTCTCTGGTTTGCTTTTTGTTGGTTTTATCTTTTCCTTGCGCGCAGCGAAAATAACGCCGAGTCCATTGCGCCATATCAGCCCACAGCAAAATGCTTTATTAATTTTCGTTCTTGTGTTGCGATTTTTCTGTAATAGAAAAACAAAGGGGAATGATATTACAAATTCCTATTCGAAAAGCACAGATACAAGCTCAGTCGACTCACTTGACTGCACCATGCGGCTTTGCACGCGGTAGAAAAATTAGCCGGTATAAAACGGTTTCGGTAATGAATCTCCAACCAACAGTTCAGGTCTCTGACCGTTTAAGTTCGCGGTATGATTTCAAGCGCGATATCTTTATGCGCGGGCAGTCAGTTTTCTAGTTGACTACCGTCAAACGCCAAGAAGAAATGGCTTTCGCGAGCGCTCCGCGCGGCAAACGAGTTGAGCAAACCGCACCACATCAGGTCTGAAGGAACACTGGGCACCTTCTGCCTGAGCAGAGCTGCATGGCGCGCTCGCAACTGCGATAACCATCGGGAGCATTTGTTGGTCTTAGGTCTCCTTCAGGCAAGAGCAGTCAAGTGGGCTTGAACACCGCGACCAGGGCAAGCATGCCAGCAATAGATTATTTTTTTCTTCGTTTTAGTCGGTAGGAAGACAGGTGAAGGTGATAGCAGAATGCAGAGCTTTACTGCAGGTGCGCACGTTTTGAGTGAGCATTGCGCGAAAATGTTGGTATCATAATGTATGCTGGATTTGCAAACAAATGGATTTCTGAATAGTAGTATGATAGGGATTCTCATCTTAAACACTATCAAGAATTACAAACGGCGAAATGGTAGCTGCATTTGGTTTTACAAACTTATCGAATGAAATGGGTATTGTTTCAAAGCTGCAAATGATGACTTTATAACAAACGCCATCAAAGGTTTTCCGTTTTTGTGACTTGAAACTTTCATGGTAACCCGTTATTCATTAAATGTCAATGACTGGTGAAGTTTTCCTTTCAAAATTGTTGTCGTTCACCGCAGTCAACTGCTATTCCTGGAGCTTGTTGCGTAGCGTGCACGAATTAACTCTGAAAAAATTAATGAAGCGATCCGGATGTAAAAAATGTTAGGGTTCCCTTTTTCGATAATGCGGTTTAAAAAACTTTGATAGCAACATTTTTACACCAACTTTTCTTCAAGTGTGATTAAAAACCCGTCTACTGTAGAACGCATTGAATACTTCACGTTGATTTGAAAATATATCCCCTGTAAATTAAAAAAAAGCTTTTGAAGAGAAAAGTTTTGTGCAGATTTCTTTTCACAGCAGTAAAACTCTCAAAATCTTAAATTTCAATGCATGAAGACAAACTTGGCGAGGTAAAGCCTGCAGTAAACCAAACAGTTGTTTGCTCGTAAAAAAATGAATAAGATGTCCACATAATTCTGGAACGCCTACCTCCCAATGCCAGTCAGTGAAGCTTGCAAACGTTCGTTACAACTAGGATGGTACTGTACTTTGGCATCAAGCAACATGACAGCGTTCGATTACGGTTAGTGTGTTTGGTCATTATCTTGAAAAAGAGGCTCAATTCGCAACTTTTTATGAAATGTGTTAATTTTCAGTGTAGTAAGAGGGCAATGGTGTGTGAGTCAACCTTTCGTAGCAGGCTTCTCACTGGTAGTAATGTTATCGGGCCATGTTTCTAACTTGGCGAAGATATTGTCAGTGCCCTGTGCTCAGGCTAACTTATGGCTAATACTTCTGATCTCCGCTGGAACACTCGTTGATGCAGTGGAAAACGGAGGTCAGTATTGAGTCCTTTATTTGTGCTTCCAATTGTTGTTACCAGCGCTCTGTGACTTGTGCAGCCTAACTGCAGCCCTCTATTGCATGCAGTGCAGACGACTTCTCACCGCAGCTTGCTTATTAGACAAACTGCGTTCGGGTGTGAGATACCTACGAAGCACGAAAGTTCACTGACAAGTACAGTATGCGCAGTATCTACCTTGTCCACCCTGTGTTTTGCTGTTTGTTTAAGAACAAGGAAATAGAATATCCATAAAAAATTTCATGGCTGGTTGTGGAGATTGGCTGTGTTTCTGAATCTTACGACAACTCTTGCACCTTGCTATACAGGGGGTAAAACTAAACTAATAAAAATATAGCATTTAACCAACCAAAAATGAAGAAGAGTTGCATTGAGGAGGTAGTTCTGTAACAGAAAAGTAAATATTATTAACCTACGTTTTTGCTTTCTTTGCTCCGAAAACTTAAAATAAAAATCGTGAAATTCAACATCAAACAAAAAACAAATTAGAGTATTACAAATCAACTTCTGCTACAAGTTTGTTGGAATTTTTGTGTGTGTGTGTCAGAAATCGCGTGTTCGGAGGTTTAGGGAAGAGAGTTTTTGTAAAACTTACATATTGTGGAAACAAAAATATTTCAAGAGATGTAAAAGGCCACGAAAGCCTTCAAAATATTTTGCATCCAACACTTTCAATACTTACTTAAAGTTGAAAGTAAGCTTCTTTGGAGCAAACTAATAGAATCAGATGGTTGTCTTGATCACACTGCTGTTATATGTTACGCGTGAAACTGTAAACTTCCAAAAACTTCCTACATTGTCGATGGAGCGGTAAAATTATCATGTAGACTTCAACCACTTCCAGCCGCAAAGCGCTAAGTACGAGTCTGCGATAGTTCTTCCGTGATACGGGCCGTCAGTTTTTAATGAAGTCTTCCCAGATGCCGTCGATTGATCGTTACGGGCAGTGACGTTTTTACGCGCGCAGCTCAAAGATCATTTGTTACCATTAACTCGCCCACCGACGCTGCATTAAAAATTAATGGTAAGACGTCCGCTCATCTGAAACTTGATATACCTTCGCCGATCCTGGGCCCATGTCAAGGGACCAAGGTAACAAGTATGTTTGCAGAAGGCCGAACAATCGACCTTTCGTCAATCGATCTTCAGATCTTCGACGTGCGGCTGGCAAAATGTGTGTCGTGTTATGGCGATGCTAACGCGATTGGTGCCCGGTCTGGTGAACTGTAGGCTTTGAAATGCTATTCTGAACTACTGTTGTGTCGTTTGAGTTTATGGCGGGCAGTTCGAAAAAGAGATCTGTTCTGACCACGTGCAGTTCAGGCAAACGTCAAACAGCATCTTGGGTAGATTGTCATAATCAGCACGAGAAGGTTAATTTTAACTTCGAGAAAAGCTAAAGTGCAGCTTTTTTGTTTGTTCCTCTGCTTTTTTCAGTTTTTTTGTTTGTTTCCTCTATTTTTTGCCGTAATGGACGAAAACAGTAAATTTTGCAAAATCAAGTGCCTGCGCTTTGTGGAGTTGTCATAAAACAAAAACAGATCCATTTTTCCATACCAGGAGAAATTGTGCAGGCGAACGTGAATCAGCGTGACAACAAACGGAAAAATTTTGCTGTTGTTTTATCATGTCTGCAGTTTCCATCGACGTTGTAAATACCAAATTACCTTTCATCCAAGTTTCAATTTTCTAATTGAATACGTGCTGTTTACACGTGTGGGTTAACTTAAGTAAACCTGCAAAACTCTTTCTTAACAGATTTTTTTTGAAATGTCGTCCTGCGCAGAGTTTTTGCTGTTATCTTAGCTCTTGGAATAAGGGGTATGAAGCTAAAACCTTAACTTCTTTGGGTGCAAAGTGCAAATATAACCTCTGCTCTACAGGAAATGTTGCTGTTAAGTATGTTGCAACTGGCGTGAATACCAATTGTACTGCTTTTTTCGTCTAAGCCTCGCTTGAAATCCTTTCTGCTTTTTTGGCAAACAGGAGACAAAAGCTTGTCAGCTCCTGTTTGCTCTTTTCGAAAATATGAAAATTCATAATGATTCCCCTTGATAGAATAGCAAATGACTACTAACGACGCAATAAAACCTTTGATGATTTAATGCCATTTTATGTAATGCAAATTTGACGAGAACTTACAATTAAAATCAAAGATTTAATTTGAAGCAGACCAACATACATGACGCACCATAAGTTATATTGACACATTTCGTAAAAATATAACGGATTCAATCATTTTACACTAGGGTGTATTTTACAACAGCAAAAATCCATTAGGTCTGCGTGTGACTGCAAATACTTTGCGTTTCCAGCATGTTTTGAAAGTGTGATGTGATGAAGAAGAAAACGCTCTGAAAAATAGTTGAATTATTAGGAAAATGCAAAAGTTCACCAGCATTCCTTAAGTGGCTATTCTCCATTATTTGCAAAACTCTGCCGCGCTAAAAAATAGCCATGCTGCACAATGGACATAACTCTAAGTGCTAACTTGAATTTACTGCGTAAATACCGGTTGACAAAAAGGCGTGTTGGCTCCGCGACGAAGCCGCTGAAAGCGAGCGCAAATTGGCAGGCGGCGACATATGTGGCCTATTCCGTGCTGTAAGGATTCGGAAAAGAAACCGTGAAGTTGTTTGGCCGTAAATAGCGCAATGTGTGCGACATTCCCCACCCGGCTTGCTGCGACTATGACGGCATGTCTAAAGAAGTTGCGGTATTTCGGTCCGCCACGCATTGGACCCTGGACCTGGGTGACCTGCTCTGAAGATCGCGCTCTTTTGAGTGCGCACTGTTTAAGGTGCTGATCAGGCTGTTACAAAGACAAACAACCTGTTACTTACGCAGGGTGAAGGTTTTACTTCATGAAAGTAGATGTTATGTGCAATTGCACAATAAATTACGTGTTCTGTAATGGATGCATCGCTCCAAGAATGCAGTGGGCACAGTAGCTAAGCCGCATTTTCGTCAAACGAGCTTGTCATTCATTATAAAAGTTCCAAAATTTTTTTGCTGTAGATCATTAATCATTCCGCTCTAAATAGTGGTTATTACATATACTGTACAAACCAACGACCAGGTGGCCAGAGTTCTTCAAAGAATCTTGCTTTTTTAGCTGAAGCTATCAAATTTGGTGGAGAGAGAAATAATAATATTGTGATGAACATAAGAACCTCAAATTGCAGAATGCTTTTTATAATTAGTAATGTTTCCATCAACTAAAGTAAGCATCACTACATCTGAGAAGAAAATACACGGAGATATATTGTCATTTTACAAAGTGAAGAATATTTTCTAGATGGTGTTTTTTATCTCTTTTCATGGTAATGGCCATGGCTTATTCATGCATTTTTGTGACACAAATCACGAAGTAACACGAATGCAACAAGAGGAAAAACAACAACATCAAAGAGCAGAAAATAATTTTATGTTGATAATAATACAGAAACATTAGAACCTTCAGGTTTCGCAAATAAGTGATTGTGTTCTAACATGTTGAATCACAAAGGGTTGGCGAAAGAAAATACGCGTCAAGTTCTCAGCCAGCTCTGTTGCTAGAACAGATCAATTTTTAATTGGAGATGTTTCACAAGAAGCAAAAGAAAAGTAGCAAAATGTTTCGAATCAGTGACCTAAATGACAGCTGCGGCCGTCGGGGGGCATTGATGTAAATGTGGGGGCAGTGACGTAAATGACAGCTACNGCCGTCGCTTCCTGTCCCTGTATTCCTGATAAAGTATTTTGTGCTTGGTCGATGCAGAAATAAACTGACTGAACTGAACTGAATCAATGTCAGATAAAATAAGCAAACAAAAAAACAGTGGGAAAAAGCATGTCTGAGCGCCGGGGGTGAGAAACTGTAGAGGTAAAAGATATAAGGGAAAAGAGATTGCACTAAAACAATATTACAGAAAAGTGACAAGCATGTGAAACGAAATCAGCAGGAATTTTGGCAAGATAGCAGGACGTTTTTATATTGTTTTCCAAATGAGTAAGGCGAGAGAGATTTCAAATTTTCAGGGATATCAGAGCAAATTTTGGGATCAATACATTTGAGAAAGCTGACTCAGAGACGTTTTCATTCTGGGTAAATGATATTATTGCAACTTAGCGTAGACGTTTGGTGCTCAGAAAAAGCGCTCTGACAAAAAGCCGTTTTTTTCTGTTAAGTTTCTGAAGTTTGTTTACAGGAAATATTCTTTTGGTGTTTTCTTTCTTGTTCGCCGTGAGTGGTTAAGGTCTTTGCTGAAAAGAGAGCAAACTTTCCAATCTAATGAGACTTTAATGAAGTCTTCGGGCGCGTCACAAGTTGGCAAATTGTGACGTTTTTGCGTAATTGAACGATTACAGGAATGCATGCCAACAGCTTACCCACTAAAGGTTGTTGAAACAAGCCTTGACGGAAAAGGTATTAAAGTTAGACAGGGGAAGTGAATACAGTTGCTAAAGTCAAAAGTCATAACGTAAGGCTTTGCAATCTTACTGCATCAGTGCAATCATTGCGATAGAAACACTTTCAACACATAATACAGGCGTCAATTTTTACTTCGTTTATTATGAAATATGATAGAGCCGCTTGTTGATGCGGTAATAACCTAACCAATGAACAAGAGCACTGATGGTTCCACAAAGGATTGCATCTGGTGAGCATGCTCACTTGCGTTTAGTCAAGTGAAAAACGTTGACTCAACCTACAAGGTGATAACGTTTGCTGGCTAAACAGCCGTGTCTGCTAACAAACACAGCTCAGAACAATTTTGATCAAAAAGTTTTCAAAGCAATACAATCGTAACGTGCAGCCAGTGTGTCATAAAATCCAATACGGAAGCAGGTGATAGGTCATGTTGTCAAATAAACATGCTGCGCAGCTATCAGCTCGCAAGCACGTTGCACATGCGCAGTAGACACAGCAATCACCTTTTCTGAACAATCGCTTTGCCAGGCATAAGCGCAGTTGATCAAGCAGCATGATTGACGCTAACTGTCCACATAAATGTAGAACCGTTTTTGAAAAATTATCTTGTGAGTTTTTGGAAGAGGTTTGTTGCAACAAAGGTGTTTTCCCCTTTAAATGCCAATCGTTTTTTATATGCTTATACTGAACAAATACCTCCAAAGAACAGCACTACAAGCAAGCGTGTTCCTTTCACAACAAATAGAACTAACCAGCAGCACCCAAGCGTCGTTTCTAGTAGCATGAAAATGATCAGTAGCCACTGTAGCTGGGTTCGCGTCACAACTCTAACATCGACATCTGCACTTCCTCAACATTTGAAGCTCTGATATACACAATGCAAAAATGCTTGGTGTGTTTCTTTTTTGTTTTTTCAGCGACTGTTGCTCTTTGGCAACTCTCCAAAAAAATGTCATATTCACAGTATAATCAAGTGTGTCAGTGGCTAGCTGGAGTAGCTCTATAAATTTCAGATTTTCATTAGAGATAAGGTGTTCAAAGACTTGGCCGTTCGATGACTTGGTACAAGAAAGAATCGCTTGTCTTGCAGATTCATCTTTTGATTGCAAATACTTGTTTTCCAAGCTAATACGGGGCATCACCCAGTGTTCAAATGCTTTTCAAAAAACTAGATTTCGTTCCATTATCATAAAAAAGCATGCCTGCCAACATACAGTACAAGCTATCGTACGTCGTTTGTTGAGCAAGGTTAGAACCACGTTTGTGTGACAGAAGCTTGCCCAATCTGTCAATGCTTACATTTGAACAATTCCGACATGCGTTGAAAAACAACTGCAGTGGAAAGCGTAGAATTTTATATTTAGCTGTCATGCGGCAGTGAAAAATTCGCCGAAAAGGAGCACACTTCTGAGTATGCCCAGCCCGTGCATTAGCACCGTAAGAGTTCCAGCAGTGACGTCCGTCTGTCAGCTGTCACTTCACGCTTGGTTCGAACTTAAAAGGACTGACCCCTGACCTGTACACCGCGCATGTACTTGATCGTTCGATTATGCGATAAACACAGTACTTTGAGGTCGCCTTGATCGTCACGCACGGATAAACCGTCGTAAGGCGGTTGCGCGGTCTTTCGCAGGACTTGCGTTTGTAGTGCTGATCAAGATTCTCCACCCACGCAACATGTGCATTGCTCAGTCAGGGTAAAGTGAAAAGAAAGAAAAAAAAACTTTGCATTACGTCCATATTAGGCAAAGGCAAAAATTTCAGGACTCGTCACTTTCCAGCAAGGCTTTGCGGCATTCTTTTGGTGACAAGCATGTTATTTTTCACCACAGCCTTCAACAGTAATATAACATATAACGAAGTTCCCACTCCGAAAAATGACAATTAATTTGTAAAGCTAAACACATTACAAACCTACATTATCTTCAACTTCCGACGGTGCTGTTGAAATTACAGCATTGCCAAAAAGTTTGTCTTTAAAAAAAAAAAATATTCACAGCTTGCACCCTTACTTACATGGCCGTTGGTTACTTATAATTTAAAATGCAAATTAAAAACTAGTTTATTTTGGCTTACAAATTTTACAAGGCATATCGTGGATTTATTGCCCAGTTGCTTTGCATAAACCTTGGTGCTCTGTAATAATTCGAAAATGTTTGTAAACACTAGAAAAGAGCTCTATGATGTTGCTATAAGGTGATCTTCGTTACAAGAGCATTACTCATCAAAGTGGCATTTTCCGACAGTTTCATTTAATCAAGCGGATTGAGAGATTGGGCAAAAAATCCGCATAACCGAGGTTAATCAACGATTTTCTGAAATGTGCAACTTCTCCTAATGGGTTAACTCACCGATGGTCGAACAAGATAAGAAAACTATCCGTAATACCCGGTTGAGTGTGGTCGATTTCTGTGATATTTTTTGTGTTTAATGCAGCATTCCTTCTAAGCTAATTGATTTGTCAATTTTTATTTTTTAATTGTAATCTGTAATCGCATGTTTTCAAGTTTTCGCTATGTTTTTCTGTGATTTATAATTCTATTCAATTCCACTTGTAAGTAACGATCAGAAAGTCTTGGTTTCCGTGCTGGGATTACTTCACCTCAAAAACCACCTTCTAACTGGTTTTGCCTCACTAAGTTCGTGCTGGCCACTTCCTATCCCTGCTGGTCTTGTCATTGTTAAAAACAGAGCGTGTTGCTACAAGTTATAGGAGCAAAACGTTTATTTCAAACATCATTAGCAGTCAAAAAATATGTAATGAAATTATTGGACAAGTGCTACTTTATTGATACCTGTACTGTAATTATAGCTCTGGGCAATGTATAGTGCAGAAGGAAAAGTTCGGCAAAGCATTTTCTGCGGCGGTTTAACGTAGTGGCAAAATTTTTATCCTAATTACCAATTGTAAAGAATACATCTTAGAAGATCGGCGAAGACATGATCTTTGGAAAATTTTCAGATGAGAGCCCCTTGTGAAGCGTTTCTCAAACCTTTCTGTGTACTGGACCCTGGTGGAAGTATAATGTATACACTACACCAGCCTTGATTTTGTCGGGAAACTATCGAAAAAATCAAAGTGACACATTAGGATTTAAAGAAAAGCCGTTGTGTTGGACTATTGTTCATTAGTCGTTAAGTTGATTGAACTGATCTTTGTAAACCTACAGAAAAACGTACTGATGAAACTATCGAAAAGTAGTTTTCGAATCTCGTGAACGAATTCGTTGAATGCGCCGAATAAGAGTGTAAGAGTTACATACAGTATATTAGGACCAGGGCCGCAACCAGCTGAAATTTTCGGGAGGAGCAAAATGATTGTAACTTGTTGTTGTACATAACAACTAAGCATATTTTCGAAAGTTTCTGGAGCAGGCAATTGCCCGGATGCTCCCCCGGTTGCTAGGACCTGTACGTTTGGTGAAAGTTATGACACATATCGGAACAATTTGTAAAGACAAAGTACAAGATACGATTGTTCGACTATTGCAAAAAATCAACAATATTTAATTCAACCAAATGCTTGGTCCATAACCGAAGAGTGACAAAATGCTTTCAAAGTCTCTGATTCGCAACGTCTTCACGCATGACAACTAGTTATATTGGAGGGGTGGGCAACCCGCGGCTCACGAGCCGTATGCGGCTCTTTCCCGGTTTCGTGCGGCTCTTACGTAATTACGAGAAGTCCCACTAAATAACATGCATGTCAATAAATAGCTTGTAAAGTCATGTCATTGTCATGTTGGCGTGTGACATTTACAATAAATCTAACTGAGCAAAGGTATGTGTGTGAGTGAGGAAGAGATGGGGTGATGTTCATGTGTGCCCATTTTTATGATGTGGCTCTTTCTGCGGTAACACAATAAGAAATGTGGCTATTCGTCTCTGACTGGTTGGCCATCCCTGTTATATAGTTTTGTCTTTAAAAAATGAATTTCACTATTTGAGAAATCGTTGACTCGTGCAGCTCACCCCACTTTCAAAACATACCCCCCATCTCGCCTGGAGGGAAGAGAGGGAAGTTCACTACGTCTTCAGTGTGAAGCAGTCGGATTTCCTCCTCCAGTGATTACGTGGTCGAAAAACGGACAAAAGATTGACGAACGGAAAGTAAATCACATGTTCTTCTTGATATAGTCGGCTTTCTAGTCTGTGACAGCCTGGTGCCAATTGCTGTTTCAGTTATATGTTTATTTTTTCAGTTTTTTAATGCTCACATGACAGAAGCAGCCTTTTATTGCTTCTGTCATGTGTTTCCAATTCCGTGTAAACATGAGAAGCTTAAGCTTGTTTTCTGTGAAGAAACCACCACTTTTCCTATGAAGTGCACTTTAATTGAACTTGCTTACCAGTGTGGTTTTACTTTGCTACCTTAGTCATGTTGGTGTAAGTTACTTTTCCTTTGTAAAGATTATCGTGATAAAGCTGATCTCAAAATACGAGTAGTCAGAAAATAAACGAGATCACATTTTGATCTCAACGATTTCCAAAACCTGAAAGTTTCTTTTATTTCCTTAATGCTCAGCATTGGTGGCGCAATCAAGTTTTCAATTTTAGTAACCTATGCAAACAGTATGAAAAATTCCGCTTATCCTGCATCTTGACACGTTCTAATTATACGGACGAATGTCTGGTCAAGCTGAAGCTGAAGAAAATGAACTATTTTTCGAAGAGTATTGAAACAGCCTAAAACAACACTCTGAAAGGTTGTTTTTCAAAACGTTGAAGAGAGAAGTCTCCGTAAAATATTTAAGGCGGTCTTTAGTGTCTATCCTAAGGCAAGACAAGGTTGTAAACTTCCAACGTAAACAGCTGAGATCCGATATAAACTTAACTATAACAAAAGATTTTGCGCAAGTTGATCAGAATCTTTCTAGCATTGAAAGTGATTCAAACGAATTTTTGCAATAATTAGTCCTCCCATTTGAGACATAAATTTTCCAAATAACTGTTGACCCTACGAAAATATTATTACTTCGATTTTACCCTGCAAAAGTGGTTGGGTGATTTTCATGTGTAAAAACTGCCGCAGTATTTACATATCAAGTAGGAGATAAAGATAAAAACTTAAGTCGGGTTTATTATCACAAACTTAAAATATCAAACTTTTTGCGATTTTTGAATCAATATCACTTTAAAGACTAAGGTTTTTGCAAGCTACAAGCTGCATGGTGTCCAGGTTATGCAAAGGCAACATAAACTAACCTCTAAAATCTGTTTGCCTGGTGATACAATCCTCTCTTATGCTCATAAAGAAACAACTTGGTAAAATTTGTTCGGTTTTCTTCCATAAATTGTAGCAGTTGCTCAGTTTATAGATCGTACGCATTTAAGCAAACTTAAGGGTCACCAACACCATTACTGCAGGGTCATCTTCGTAAAAATCCAACGTTAAACAAGCGCATGCAGGATTTAAACCAGGGGTGCACAACCTTTTCGCTATTGCCGGCCGCATCACATTTAGTTTTATTAATCACGGCCGCCAGTGAGTTTCATACTTATTTTTTGCATTGTTTAAGTTCTTCCACACGCTGAGTCAGCCTGCTTTTACACGTCTGTTTGGCCGTCTGCCTACAGAGTATCCTCATACAGTAGACGAAGAGTTTTTATTATTGCACTGCCACTTTATATTTTAAATCACATGTGCACGGCCAAGCGAATTTTTGTTAAAGGCCGCAGTTTGTGCACCCCTGATTTAAACCCTCGCGACTTAAATTGGAACGCATTTGGACATCTCAAACTCTTGTCAGCTCTGCTATTCCATTACTTAGAGCAAATCTTTTCAGGCAACGGTAAAGCTCTTGTTGAACAATCAGCTGAGTTTAATACGTTTCACTGGTTTCTCCATTCTTCTACACAAGCAGTTCATTCGCATTACCGCTAAAATCGGTTTCGGAAACAAATCGTCTTGGCGGGATTTTAAACGTATTGTGAAGCACTGCTATTGGTCATGCTTAATCGCGCGTGAACTTTGTGTTACTTTTTAAAGTTTTCTAAAAACATTGTGCCATTGGACCACGGTCAAGCAGTAAGCAAAGGATTGATGTAAGCCATATTTCATCGAGTTGGTTTGTTTTTCAGTTGCATTAGTTGGCGTGAAACACGACTTGATGCAAACTATCATGTTTTAAGCATTGCTTTTTCAATTCTAAACTGTGGTCTCTTAGGCGCTCACGAAATGCTTTCGCTATTCTCTGCGCAAAAGTAATTAGCGTTACACATTTATCCGAAACGCCATGATCCACGCCGACGGATTAAGATAATGGATTTTCCACGTCTAGAAGTGTCAGGACTCCGATTATTCCAGTTGTCTCGTGATCTGCAAATTCCATTGTCACTTCGACATGACGTCATTTCCTAAACTGGGAGAAAATGCAAACGTGCAAGTAAATACACCAGGTTTTCTGGAGCAAGGAAACCAGTGGGCGGATGAAGTGCCTAAAGAACTTTAGAAATGCAATGTCAACAACACTGCCGTATGGCAATTCTCAGATTTTGGAAGCTGTTGTTATGTAAAACACCTGAGAAATTTTGATGAACCTAAGAAAATTGATAGGCCTATTATCTGCTAAATGTCATGCTCCAAAACTTGGTGCACAAAATTTTGAAATACGTGCAGCAGTCACAGAAACGAGTTAGACTTTGGGGGGAAAACGTGAAAATAAGCCAAAGAAGAACTATAAGCAACAATGTGACTTTTTGCATATACCAGGAAAAAATGTAAACGAAATTTGCAAACCGTGTGTTTGTTTTAACCGTTGTCTTTGCGCATAAAGGTATAAAGTTAGTTTTTCCTCATTGGAGCTTTTCAGGGTCTGGGTGCTATGCAAAGGCTTGCTCACGATTAGAAACAAACTTTATGTCAATGAACGAGTATAATTCCGAAAAAATCTTGTGCCTCGAAAGCTGATTTTCAGCAGTGCAGACCTTTGGGCGAAGTGGTTTTTCTGCTTTGCAGGCGCAATAAAAGGACACACTTCTTAAACACCAAAAAGAATGCAATAAACCGTCTTTCGCTTTTTGTGATCACCGCTGCGTTAACCGTAGCCTATTCACCTAAATACTTGTCTTTTTGAACACTTTGCATTTCCAACGCAGACTGACTATCAGCTAACAGAAACTACGCTCACAGTCCCCTCGTTGACAAGATCACACGCTGGTACGTACGTTTGCCGGGCTCAAAATGTTGAGGGGTCATCAACTCGTCGTACAACGGTTTATGTATCAGGTGAGTTTCAAACTCATCATCATTTAAAATCGTCCATTGCGTGTCAGTCTTTTACTGCAATCAGTGCTTGATGATCAAACTTCTCTTAGCAAAGTTCGCATTCAGTTTTAATAAATTCTCATACAAAAGTGCTTCAAGGCGTTATAAATGTGTAATTTAACCAGTATAAAGAAGTGAAGTATGTGGTAACCTATCCTAAAAACTTTTTGTCACGCCAAATCAAACATCAGCAGCCTGACAAACCCAAAAACAATTTCATGAAAAAGACCTTGAAAGGCAGGAAAATGTGTGAGTCGTATAATTGTGGCGCAAGTCAATGAATAAATAATAACTATTACTCAATTTTAACACCGAAAGTAACTGGACGAAAATCAACTGGTTGTTTTTGAAATTTTGCTATGAATACTTTGCATGGTATCAGCATGTCTGTTTAATTGTAAATCAACTCACCTACGCACGGAACGTTGTTATGGTAAACTCTACAAAAATGCGTCTGACAGTATTTTTAAACAACCCCTGTAGTGGATAAGCTTATCTCAATACCAGAAATGATGGTTTCACTCATATTATTCTTTTGTCTTTTTTTATAGATTTTTGAGGAGCTATCGTCTTGTATATCTAACCGTACATTTCAATGGCAAAGCCAAAAACATTAATCAAAGCTGAGGTTAACAAAAGCGGAAATGCCATTGTTTATAAAATAGCTTAACACGAGGTTTATCCCACCTTAAGCTCTTAGTTTATCTTTTAAAAAAATTTACTTTCAAAATTAGAAAAATTGATCAATTTATGAGTTGCTTCTGTGTTTGTTTGGTCATGCGGACTACAGTAAGCTCTATCTTAGTTAAGAGACTTGGGCCAATTTCATCCGAGAAAAATTTATGTTCTTTTTGTAGCTCCGCCACGGCTGTACATGACTCCGGAAGACAGGACTGCGAATGAGGGGGATGGAATTTATTTTAATTGCAAAGCCAAAGGCTATCCTTCCGACATTACGTACAGGTATATAGTGCTATTAACGTAGGGCGCTAATCGAAAGCAGGTGCTTGGTTTACTCCGCAATGCAACGAAGCAATTTTAAGAAATGTGCTGAGGACGTTCTTGGTGTTTTGTTTGTCAGGAAAACAATGGAGTGATAAGGATTGCAGTTGGAATCGATATAACTATAATAAATTGCATAATCCTTTCTTTATGAGTGACGTTCGTGTATTAGTATACGAGGTATCTCACGCATTTCAAAAATTCAATAATCTTGTTTGCTAAACAAAGCTTTATTAGCTTGAGAAGGTCTCTAACGATTTTCAGGGTTGATCACTCTCAACATTTTTTGATACTCTTCGGTACATGTGAGGGTAAAAATGCAACAATGCAGTTTCAGAACGTTGTAAGCTATGGCATATACGGAACGAATAATGTGTGAAGCTCTATACCAACGGTGGGCAAAATGCGGCTCGCGAGCCACTTGCGGCTCGCCGACGTTTCGTTTGCGGCTCTTCATTTCT
>JGI24021J15306_10002193_pt1 | contig 20658 bp, 11 predicted proteins | sample Ectturendosymbi1_FD_15306 | JGI IMG/M metagenome (IMG submission 15306)
CATTTTCAGCTTTGCTTGCACCAACAAATAAGACAAACATCAGAAAACAAGCAACTTTGGATGAGGCCATACTTTCAATCTTTAATTTTCTTTGACTTAACTTTTTATGACTGGCTGAGAACGTTGAACCTAACTATTCTCAAACAAATATGAGATTGCATGTTGGAAACCAATGCATTTATAGTTTGAGTCACGCATCAGCGAGCGTTAAAATCGTATAGCAAGTTCCTCAAAGTTATTTCAAGAAATTCCAAGTTCTATGCTCCACCCCATTCGGTGAAGCACCTCGATGCGAAAATTCCTGATTTTTGAATACAGTCGCTTTGCAATCGCGAACGTCAAAAACGGAACATTTTGATCATCCGGTTTTTACGTATAAGTGTTTGTTGCAGGCAAGAATAACACCGACAACTGGATGTGAAATTATTGTATACATGCAAATATAGTGTGTGATTGAAAAATGCGGACATACTCTTCAAAAATATATTTTACGTCTGCGACAAATGTTCTGATATATCTTTTGTTTTGCTCACTTGGAAGTTTCAGAAAAACTGCCCCTTTATTATAGATTTACTCTGAATAAACTTTTCTGATTTTTTCGGCATGAACACATCCGTAACTTTTGACGCGAAGCTGTGTCTTACTTCAATTGAAATTCAAACGACATAATAGCACTGTTTTCTGTAATTCACCTTTTGTTTTCTTTGAATGGCGATGTTGCATTGTCACAATGTAAGTTAAGCAGTATGCTCAAGTTGGATGATATGTGGTGTAGTAATTACGGATCGAACAAACACAATTTATTTTCATTGAAAGGTCTGAATCATAAAGAAAACGCGCCGAAGGTTGAAACAAAAATTTATTATTAATAAAAGACCATCAATCATCGTTTCTGAACGCAGGGCACAGAGAAAAACTTTTCCGTTGTATTTCTTTCTTCTGCTGATATTGGTAAAGAAAAATGTTGGGTTTTGATGGCACTGTGCAGCAAGTACGTTCTCGGTATCATTTAGGAAAAATGTCTGATATTTTATATAAAGCAATTACTTCAATTTTAAATAAATGTGAACACCACTGTGTTTTAATGTCTGAAGCCTATAACGTTTTAATTTTATGAATGATGTTTCATTCAAAACATGTGAATCCAATGTCGTTTCAATCCAATGTTTTTGAATACATTTACGATTTGCAATGTGGAATCAAATTTTCATGGATGATTTTTATGATGGCATAATATTTACGAAACGACAATGAAGTGAAAGGTGTAGTTTATATTCGGTATGCTGGAAGTGGCGTTTTGAGAGTCCCACAGTCTGTTATTGTACGATCAGAACGGGATAATGGATATCTGTCTTCGTTACCGTTAATACACCGCACTTTGCATTGAAATTCGGTGTTTGGTAGAAATATGATTGAACCTGGAAATGAATTGATGGAAATAAAGCAAGGCTTCACAAAACGCAGGCAAAGCTCTTCTGTCAGCTTCATTTGTGTTTATGGAAAGTGGTCAGACAACGATGCAATCAGATTGGGAGAAATTAATCATAACATTATGAAAAGCGATGTAATTTGCATCAAAGTTTGCGACAACTATAGAATGGTATTAAAACCTTTTCGCTTGCTGTAACGTTTCGGGTAATCAGCTGACTGGGCTCTGCTTTAACCCTATCGCGATGATTCAAACTTGCACTCTCTATGTTCAAGTAACTGGTCTCCACGCAGGTTGAGAGTTTGAATCTATCAGCAAATATTTCAAAGGAAATCGATTTCAGGCAACGCTACGCATCGTCAGTCCTACTACCGTATCAAAATAGAATCTCTATTTGATTCAGTTTTCTATATTAGAAATACGGAATGGAACAGCAATTAAGGATGGTGTTTGACAGAAATAGTTCCTTTCGTTTCAGCATTGAACAAACTATATATTGCGATAAATTTGTCGAAAAATTTATCAATGAACCAACTTATGCAAAATCATGAGAAAAATTGTAAATAGTAAACACAGTATTAGTTTTACTCGCCAAGAATGTTACAAACAAGAAAAAAATTTTGCTTGTGAACAGTCGCTTAATAATCCTTATTAACAATTTGCGGTTACTATATTGTGAAAAACAAGTTTGCACAGATAGGGGAAGGTCCCACAAGTCCTCTTTCGTCGAAATTTTGATAGGAATAATTTTCAGTAATCGTCTATCTGTCAATATTTATAAGACTGAATGAAGAGAGATAAGAGAATGATTCTTAAAGATTTATTCCGAGGTTGATGACTCTTTTTGCAAATGGCAAAAAGAGGAAACACATAACGTAACACAACGCAACTATCAGACGGTAACACACAACGCAACTATTTTTTGTAAATGACGTAATTGAAGTAAGAATCCCAAAGAGACAAATTCGGAAAGTGTGTAGGTTTCAGAAGGATAATGACGATAATAAGTTGCATTTAGCTACAAGAAAAGTGGAAATTCACCTATTCATTCGGGCCAAGACATACGACATGCAAGACATAAACGTACTTTCTTGCATTTCATGGACGCATTGATGCGACGCAAACATTTCTTCTCGTATAGTCGGAGCCACGCATGGTTGGGAACCTGCTTCTACGCTTTGCAGCACATGTGGAATGTGACGCTTTCAATTATGAAGAACGTCAGGACAACTTCCTAACAACACCCATCATTTTGAAAGTCATGCAACTGGGATGATTCGACAGCTGCCATGTACTACAGCGTAACATATTTTTGTTTCAGTCTTGCAAACTTTTACTCCAAACAGAGCAGTTCCAACTTTTGTTCATTAGAATTTTAGATAAAGCGGCTTCATTCACAAACATTGTCAACTATCAATAATGAACATAAAAGAAAGCTTTTTTTAAATATCATTTGACAAAAACAGAATGTTTGAATTTGAGTTGCTTGGAATTTGCGCGATTTCGTTCTGAATAATACTGGGGTAGAACTCCGAGCCCTTTCAGACCTGTGTACGCGAAATGCAATATTTGCATATATACAATAATGTCGCAATAACAACGTGTCCGTTTTACTCTTGTCTGCAACAAACACTTATACGTAACAACCGGATGATCAAAATGTTCCGTTTGTGACGTTCGCGATTGCAAAGCGACTGTTTTTAAAAATCAGGAATTTTTGCATCTAGGTGCTTCACCGAATGGGGTGGAGCATAGAACTTGGGATTTTTTGAAACCAATTTTGAGGAACTTGCTATACGATATTAACGCTCAGTGATGCGTGACTCAAACTATAAATGAATTGGTTTCCAACATGCAACCTCATATTTGTTTGAGAATAGCAAGTTTCAACGTTCTCGTCAAAGAAATTTAAAGATTGAAAGTATGGCCTCAACCAAAGTTGCTTGTTTTCTGATGTTTGTCTTATTTGTTGGTGCAAGCAAAGCTGAAAATGCGGACATTTCTGAAGGTAATGGGTTCGATTTTGTTCGTATTCGAAAAATTACTTCTGCAAATAAACTTTTTTCCGCAATGCACATTCGAGTTGCATCTACTAGGAATAAACACAAAGATTTTGCCTTAGACTACATTGACTTGGAAAACAAGTTTGCGAAGCGTGTAGTGAGTGGGATAGTCCGCAAAGTTGTTTCAGCGACCAAGAAATTAAGATCCGAGAAATTTGCAAATATCAAATGTTTCTTGACAACCACTAGGAATTCAAGACTTTGCAGAAAATGGTTGAATCACATATTTTTTGTTTTTGCAGAATTCAACGTCAGAGCTGATATGTCAGACAGTTCATTGATGAGCATTTTACCAAAATTAGAATCAGAGCGAATTGAAACGAAAAGACCGTCTTCAAGTTCTCAGGTGTGAAACTAAATGTCGCTTGAAACCAGCTGCATGTTGGCTTGATTTGGATAAATTTGTATCTTGTGTTCCATNCACTGACTGACGTTTACATCGACTTTCGCCTCTTCCTATCATTTCTTCAGTCGATGCTTTTTTACAAAGATGGATATGTTCGTTTCAAAGTTTGGCGTAAATGATTCATTAAGGTTGGATGTATAATTTAAAGAAATCTCGAATATCTGTAACAACCGTTTTTTCCAAGACCTATGTTATGCACAAGAAACGTTTTGATCACAAGCTTGTTTGACATAAATATGCGCAGTATCCCAAAATAAAGTACACTTAATATGACCTAACAGAGTCCATTTGGAAACGAGTTTCTTGGTGTACCTGGTTATTCGTATCATTTATCTTTGTTTGTTCTCATCTACATACTGTATCTGTTGTAAGTAAGTGTTTCTTTGCGCTAGTTACATTCAAAACTATCAAGTGAATTCGACGTATGGGTGCGTAGGTTATTGCTTATCTCGAATTAACCAACAGGTCCTCAGCGAACTTCATAACTTTTGTTGGTTATGCTTGAATCAGATGCAGGAAAAAAATGTCTGTGACAAGATCGCGCCACTGAAAATAGTGTGACTTGCATTTGTATTTTTGGAATGATAACACGAAAAGCAAAAATTGGTGTTTGCACTTGCTGTGCGCTTTGTTGAGTGTGAAATACGAAACCTGTTAGGCTGGGTTAGTTCACAAGTCGGGTCTCTGCGAAAACTTGGGAAACGGTACTTGCGACTTGTTCAGCCTCGTGTTCGGCATCAATGGGGGTTGCAACGCACGGTTCACGCGCAGCGCTGTCATTGACACGTCATCAATGCAGCATTCACTGCGAAAACAGTCGCCTGGCCCTCGGCGTAAGCAAGCGGAGATGGGCGCCGCAGACCAACCCTGACACTTCGAATGGAGAATAAAAATAGCGTATGACGAGGTGAACTGAAGGGATATTCATACTTTTCAAGTTAACAAGTTAACCTTCCAGCAACCTTCTAGCATTTGTAATAACAATAAGAATATCCATAAAAATTAACTTGTTCAAACTTCAAATATATTTTTCAATGCAAAATTGTTTTTATTCAACCCCTTAATTCAATGGCAAGTATTTTAAATGTTCTTTCAAATGGGATTGCAGCAGCATAAAATAGTTCCGTGTAGTGTAGCGAAGGCAATACCGTACGGAAATTACAAATAATAATAAAAAGTGTACATATACAGAGGTTTCAATGCTAAACAAACTTGCGGAAATGTTTTCTCTCAAAGTAAAACTTTGCAAGTGGCCCCCTGCTATATATATTTTTGCAATCAAAGAGACAACTATATTTTTGATGATTAATTAAACACACTTCGCCAATTTCATATCGTTAAACCGCCTGCCTTATGCGGAAATAAATTAAAAACTAATACTTTACAAGCAACAATCTTCAGAACCTCTTGATGGTTACTACTCTAGTTTTTCAGGAAAATATTTCTTATTATTAAAGGTCATGGATGCCGTCGCAATGAACCAAGTTGAAAAAATACGATCTAAACGAGAAACGAGGGGTTCCAGACTCTGCTGGAACGTCTTTTGTGGAAGACCTTGCACAAGTTTTAAGCGGCGTGAGTACATATCGTGTTAACAAAGGTTTAAAAACAAACACAAACCAAATATTTTGTTTATTTCAACAAATGATAAAGGAATTTTTAGCCCAGTAAGCATTTGCTATTGTAATTGAAACATTTGCTAATACCGCCTCAATTATTCATGAAAAGTTTCAAGGATCCGCTTATGAATGTTGCTGAATATACTCTATTTCTCCGTTTCGAGAATCATGCAACGTTTCTTGAAACAACATTTCAAATGCATTTACAAATATCTAAAAACGAACCGATGAACATTTTAAAAATATCTATAAAATTAGCAAACAAAAATCGTTAAAGGTTGAAATCATGCTAAGCATTGATAATACATTCCCTGTTTATAAAACCGCAAACACGAAATGCAATAGTCCGACACAATACAAACCACGAGTGTGGTAACTATAACTGTCAAATTGCAAAAGTGAATAAGAATTTGTGGTATCGGAAAAATTAAGGAAGTTTTTCAGAATTTTAAAGATTGTTGTGATAAGGTTTCGAACAAGTTTTCATATTTTGGAGTTGAGTAGCTTTTATGCATTTAATTTTAGCATTAGCAATGCTTGTCTTGACCTTAATGAACAAATCTTGCTAAATTTTACTTCATTGCAAATTTTGTGTTTGGGTCATTCGAATCGGTATTAGTTCCAAATATCAATCACCTTGAAAGCATTCTCTAACACTTAACTTAAAAATCAATTCTTGCTTGAAACATAAACAAGTTGAAAGAAAACGAAAAAGCAAAATTTAGTTTTACACTTATTGCTTTTCTTTTAGCTTCTTTGTTAAATTATTCAATTTATTTAATGAGAAACTATTTTTTCAGGAGTGAAAAAACTTTGCTTTCGATGTCACATCCATCACTGCGGAGGAATGAACGTCATGAAATAAAATCAAGAAAAACTGGATATTTTTATTCATTGTTAATTTCTATGACATTTGTGTTTATTGCTCTCTATTATTTTGAATAAAAACAAACAGTTTGTGTTGTATCACTTCAAAGAGGTTGACCTTTGTTTTCTTCATGTTTCACTGACACAGGCAAATAATTTTGCTTTTTGTAAACAATTGAAAGTTTTTGCCAGGTTTTAATTTTGCCATTTTTGATGAATGGCTTTCTTAACCAGTTTGGTGGTACAGTGATTCAAGAACGCGCCACAGAACGTGGTTGACTGGTTTCGATTTCGCGCAAAAAGTCGTGTTCAGAGTATTGCACAGTCTTGAACAAACTATTCTGGTGATCAGCGTTGGTGAGTAGGTGAAGGAGAAGGTTCACATGCAGGTGCAGTTCCCCCATTGACTTGTCAACAATGAAGTGTAACGGTCATGTACAAGAGCAGCCCGTCCCATGGCAGAAGTCGCACAAACAAGAAAGACAGGGTCTAATCGTAACATCACGTTGTGGCGCAGAAGCCATTGCAGCGTTCCTTTGGTCGAGTAGGAAAGCGCGGTGAAAGTTCGCATTCATTTCGTCGTTCGTGGTTCAAATCTTTCCCAGTTCGGGATCAGTGAAGCGACCAGGGCAATCGACGATGGGCACTTTTTCTGACCACTCGTGGTATTCCATATGGACTAAAATGAATATATAATGAAGATAACCTGCTTTCTCGATCAATACCCAACCCAGCTATTGTATGGTATATGGTTTACCACAAGCTAATCTTCGCTAGCTAACCTGCAACAAAACGAACCTTTGTTTACTACCATGCTCAGATCCAGACGTAACACTAACACTGTTGGTAACACAGGCCAAATTGGTCAAAAATTCTTCTCACCAATGCCTGAGCAACTTGTTGTATTTCTAAAAAATATGTTGTTTTCAAAAGCAAGCATAATTCCCGTCCAAAAAAGTTTCGGAGATACGCATACTGCAGACACAAAAACGGTCGAAAAATGCAGAAATTCCGACAGTAATCCGGTTTCATCATTCATTTTCATGCCTGCTATTTCTTTAGGGAAGGTTGAGGGGGCAGCAGCCCTCGCTGGACTCAGAATACCTCACGGTCATCAACAATGTCGGATAATTGTGCTGGCTCTACACCAAGACGGTGCCAAGCAAGGTCCATGATGTAGTTATTCCTCATGGTCCTTGGACGACCTCTGGACTGCTGTCACGTGGGTTTAGTCAGCAGGACTTGCCTCGCCAGTCTTTAGTGGGATATTCTGGGGATATGGCCGTATCAACGTGGGTGCGAGCTCTCTACTCGGAAGAGACGTGGTTCGAATCGAGAGATCAAAATCGTATTTTGTTCGAATTTTTCTTATTCTGCTCGATGATCAAAATCGTAAGGTCTTTCTACATGACACAGAGATAAATTAGTTTGAGACATGAAAATATGGTATTTTCATTATGTTGAGCTCCAAGCTGTTTTGTCGCTGAACTCTTTTCCCTCAGAGCTGCTTTGGGACTGAGCTGGTTAGTGGTTGGCCCGTTTGGCGCCAGTGCAGAGACTGACAAGCGTGTCTACTGAAAATGGATAAAAACATGGATAAAACTTTGATTTATATGGTTAGGCATACCATATTTTTCTGTCTGAAAAACGGGACGCTTGATAAAACGAGCCTTATCAGATATATAGGGTAATGGATGGTGGAACCTTTTTGAAAGTAGCGCAGCCCTAGTCCGGAGGATTGTGGGCTTGTTATGCGAGTGGACCTATTAAACCGGGGACAAATTTTTGCCACTCTCATGGACATAAATGAGCATGGTCGACTGTACAATTGCTAAAAGTTGCTAAACCCTTCTTCCACTTCCTGGTCCTTGCCATGGCGTTGCCTTTGCTGCCCCCCCACCCTCTAACAATAACAATAATGCTTCACTTCGAAGAGCTATTTCGTTGAACAAGATATTTCGTAGGCAGACACGAGAGATGTTGTGTTGTTCCGCGGCAGCACATTGTTTGCATGTTGGCAGTGCTTGGTAATTTTCTAAAATTTCAAGTTTCTTGAAAAAAGCTGTCTGCACGTTTCTTCGCCATTTTAAAAATAAATTCTACATAGCACCAGTTGACGTCTTGCATATCTATTACCGCACAAATAAACGATCTGTGATGAAACAGTTGAATTATGAACTACAGTAGGTCAGCAACGTAATGTGCGAAACCGTCGAAAGCAAGACAGAAAAGTGTGAGTTCGACGTTCACCCAATTTTAAGCAAATGTATTCGAAAATTGGGATTATTAAGCAGGGTGCTGGTTTTGTAAAGCGAGTTTATTTTATAACAGTAATAAATGGAGTAATTCCGGACCGGACGATTTTGGGATGGGCTTAATAAGCGGGGACTAACTGTATTTACAGGTGATAAGTGCTTTCACATTCTGCTTCTGTTATCAGACCACATGTTAATCATGATAGAACAAATTCATTCAATGAGAGCTGATGCACCAGGTGTAGGACTATGCTGGCTGACTGAACGCGTAACCGGGACTTTTTGGCTGACTGACCGGGACGCCGGGACAAAGCCTGAAAACCGGGGCTGTCCCGGCTAAAACGGGACGTATGGTATGCCTATATATGGTAATTGTAAGCTGTACCTCGTGAATATTCAAGTGGTACCCGTGAGTCGAAAATGTTTTGCGATGTTTAGAATTGACATTCGTTTTTTAATTCTGATTTTCAAAACAGTAGCAACGGGTCATTTTTGCTGCGTTTATCAAAACCGTATAGATATCAATCGTGTTAAAGCTTTGGTTGATCCCTCTTACTAGGAAGACTCTCAGCCATTTATGTTATCGGCTATATACTGGAAAATGAAAGGAAGATTTTTTAATGCTAAGAAAAACACTCCTGAATACAGAAAGTCCTAAAATACTGAAACACGCTCAATCACATCTCAATACAAACGCACAACATTTGTTGTCTCATTTAGAAAAACAGTTGCCTTCTTGAAAAACATCCGTGCAAGATGGAAAAAACACAGTTCTAGAGAAAAGGACGTGTGCGCAATAGTAATCATTCAGACAAGCGCTAGCGCAAAAACAACCTATAGCGCCAAATTGCCGGCGTCAAATAGTCGTCGCCAAAACGGCGTCACCATAGGCCCGGTGCCTACAAGCGATGATGGGCAACGCTTCTGACCACTTGCTACATTCTATAGGGAGTACAAATCGACTAAAATGAAACAGAACAACTTGCGTCCTAACCAATATCCAGCCAGTTGTTAAACTGATATTCAAGCATAGTTTGAATCTTTTACAACTAACCCGCGACAAATCAAATCTGCTATTGTTTACTGTTAAATTCAGATTTTATCCTGTAATAGGGTATTAGTTTTTGTGAAGAAATAATGACTAACACACGTGAAACATATGCAGAACTGCGTAGAGGAAACAGAGCTGTAAAACGAAGAATTACAGAAAACCATAATAAAAGTGCACTATACGTTTGTGTAATGTCTTGCTGATTCAAAGTTGTCTGGTGTGAAACTACATGATTTGCTGTAATCTATGTGTAGCAGTAGGCATAGGCGTACGAAGCGGGGTGGCTGCCGCCCCCCGACTTGAAAATTTCAGGCCAATCGCGAGTTGTTCAAAACTCCTCTATGATAAAAAATATTTCAATACAGTGAAAAATTTCACAGCAATATCTGTTTTTCAGGCCAAGCGCAAGTTGCTCAAAACTCCTCTATGACAAAAAATATTTTAATGCAGTGAAAAATTTCAGGGCAAACTCTGTTTTTCTGGGCAAGTGCAAGTTGATCGAGAATTCTGAACGCTAAGAAAATGTCAATACAGTGTATTCAGTATATTTTTACTTGGGAGTGATCGGTGTAATTTGGGCTAGTGTAGTGTTAAATCTGGACCAAAGTCGTGACTGGTTATAACGACTTTGATCTGGACCAAGCCCTGGTTTTCTGTAAAAATCGAACAATCCGATGTCGGTAAGGTCAACAGCTTGATATAAGAATTCGGTAACTCTTTTATAAACGAATTCAACTGTATAGAACAGATTTACAGGAGGTTACAGGCCCCATTCAGAGTGAACTAAAAGTTTAGTTTCAGGGCAAATTGTTTGTTTTGGGGGCAAATTGTTATTTTCAGGGCAAATTTTTTCCGCCCTCACCCCAGTAAAATATTTCCCGTATGCCTGTGGCAGTAGGTCTTTGCTGCAAACTATGTCGTTTCGTTCATTGCCAAAACTGTGATATCAATAATTCTCATAAGCATGCATGATGTGTTGCAAATATATTGGAGAAGCTATAGCATGTTTGAGAGCAAAACTCTGCACAAGTTACAACATTTACTGGTTCCTTTCTCACAAAGGATTGGTGAAAGATCGTTAGGTCATCTGGTCTACCAACCCTGCAATACAACTGTCAGTCTTGTCATCAGGCATGTGAAAACAAAAGACAACCTGATAAAAACAAACACGCAAATGATATGTACAGATGAGTGCATGCATATGTGCACACAGTTATTATGATATTTAAGAATGGTCACCAAAAGATTGGCAAACTAGGTGAACATCACCATTACAAGAATAGAAAGACGAGGGAATGCACCAACTACCGGGGCATCCCACACCTTAACCTTCCTCAAAATTTGTATGCCAAGTGCCTATAGGAAGGTTACTGCAACATAACTGAACGTGAGCTGGATGTTCAGCAACAAAAAAGGTTGTTTTCTTAGTTTTGAGTGGGAAAAATCCAACTTCAGCACTTTTGGCCCCCCCTGGAAAAATTTAGGAAAAATCCCGTAGTGCCTTTCCCTGGAAAAATCCTTCCTACGCCCATGTATACAATCTTTTAAGTAGATGCGAATGCATGCAATCCGGGCACATACAAATTTTACACTTTAATAAAAATACATAAGACTTTTTCAACGTTTCGCTTGTTAATTCTTACAAACGCATAGCATCATTGTCTGCTTAATCACAACTAGATTTTTTTATTCATTTGCTCAGGGTCCATGTTGTGACGCTCCGACGTCTCAACACGTGGTCCCGTGTTGGCGTGCAGCCAGCAGAACTATTAAATGTAGCTGAATACTGTGGGGTACATCAAGCCCTCCTGGGGAAAATGCAAGGAATCCATGGTCCCATGTGTTTCACAAATAATCACGTTGTCCGAACAGTAAACAAAGATGGTCATCGCACCGAAGTAATTAGACAATGGCGATGACAACGACCAAATGCCTGATCGCGGTACTGTTTATGATGGTGTTCAATGACATCATAAAAATGAACCACCTATCTATGAAGCTTGCACTGTTACTTTTGTGGAGCCATCCAGTTCTAACTTTCTGGATATCTGTGTGTGGATAAACGGTTAATAGACTCATCGCGGTAATTAATATTCAAAGCATGGGAGACAAGAGGGAATGATGCACTAACTACCGGGGCGTCTCTCTCCTTACAGTGGACAAAAATATAAAAAATTCGATAAAGCGCATTTCATAAACCAGAGCAGAGTTGTAAGTCATGCCGGGCTTTTCGGGTCGGACCGTGTTCGGGTCGGGTTCGTGTTTAAGTTTATCAAAATGTTTCGGGCCGATTTCGGGTCTGCATACACACGTTTTTAATAACATTCGAAGTAACAATCCTTTTCTTTCATGAAGCACATTTGTTCTGCTCACTGCGGTGACCTCTGTGAGTGAAGTGGTTGTGATTTTTCTTCAGCTAATTCTGTTTGCAAACACAGCTGCGATCTTTTGGTCACTGCTCGGATTAGTGCCACACTCTTTATCAGAAGGTGACAGTGGTGAGGAAATTAGCAGGCGATGGCGTTGCGTCGAAAAGATCAATCACTTACGCGATTCTTTGTAGTGCTAAGAAACAATGGCCTACAATCTGGCTTTTCATGCCTATAGCGCCATCTTCGATAGTTTCGTGATAGTTTGTTTTTGTGTTGAGAAATATTACATTCCGCAATATTAGCACTGACTAACAAGCTGCGTTTGTGCTTGTTTAATGTTTTGGTCAAGGTGACTGCTATTTTGGGTGTGATAAAATCGTGTACCTGCAACTACACTCGCACACTGCGTTTTTTGATACCCCGCAGTTGCGAATATCTTGACTCACTCGGTAAATTTGGCTTTCGGGTTACACATGTAAATGTCGGGTTCCGGCCGGGTTCGGGCTTCAAAATGAGGCCCATTTACAACTCTGAACCAGAGCTTACATCTTCATATAGACCTACAAGCTTTTTGTATTTTAAAAAGAAATCGAGCTTTTCTCTTTTTTTAATGTTCACTGTATTTTGCTTTTGTTTGTTTACAATCTATTTCTTTTCTGTTTTATTTTGTTTATGGAAAGTGTATTGAGTTACCTTTGAGAGTTCAAAAAAATGACGAGTTATTGCTGAATTATGCTGCACATGTACATAACTTTAATGCTGGCAATGGAGTAGGCCTATCATAGTCCGTTCAATGTTTAGCACGGCAAAGGTCAGTCTCAAGATAAAGAAGCATCATTTTTCAAATGTAAAGTCACTTTCCATTTTGTGATTCATATCTCAGAATACTGTGAAACGATACCACACAAATAAGATAATTTGGTAATACGCGAAGATGCTATATCCACACTGTTTATGTCTGTTTCCTTGATTGAAGCTATAACTTTGTAGTTTAATACTGAAAAAAAAGAAGTTTGAAATTAATTGTTTCATAACGTGACGCAGCAAATGTCACAGTCGAGATGTCGCACAACAGATTTTATATTTTGTTCCAATTCTTCAATGAGACAACGTTTTTTTACTGACGAAAAAGTTTGCAAGGCATCATGTCGATTGGTTGAACCTTCACAGAGCAACAACTGTTTGCTCCCATTTTCCGAACAAGTTCATTTTTCAAGTTTTTTTGTCCAAGTTCAGGAAACTCGTTGCATTGATGCTGTAACACAACATGGGGACAAATGTAAATGAATGTTGTGATTACGTTTTGGTTGTCAGTTAATTTTCAGTGGAATTTTGCAAGCGATGACTTGCAAGTTTCTCAGCAGTCTTGTCACGCTTGGTCAACTCACCAGACACCTGACTTCACTGAACTCAGAAACAAAACGAAGTGGACATTTTCGGGAAACCACCCAGGGGTATTTTTATTTGAAGATTTGCATCTCACCTCGAAGAAAATTTCCTCTGTTTTGAATCGAACACCTTTAGTTTTCGACTTGAAGAAAATTCCGTTGTTCCCAAGATTGCAGTGCCAGAACTGAATAAAGATTCCTTTAATTTCCCCTTGATTTCTCACAAGCAGATGCAGTATATGAATAATTCCCCGAATTTTTTCCGACAGAGTATAATCATCATTTGGTGAACTGTATCCAAGAGATTGTGTTCTCTTAAAAAGGCGAGTGCTGCTCTTTGTGTCAGAATGACTCTTCTATAAAACTCCTTCAACAACCTCAATCGATGTTACCCTCAATCCATGTTACTGTAACTATTTTAGGAGCTCCGTTTTCTTCCTTCTCTATGCACACGCCGGTAGACGTCACACCCGACGCTATGGAAACTTACCAGACCTTACACCTCACGCTATAGAAACCGCACTCCTCACACTATGGGAACTGACGCGGTAGGCCTCAGGCTGCACCTGGGCAGGCGACATACGGCGATAGACCTCACGCTGTAGTAGCACCCATCATTTTTTGAACACATTACAAACTTCGTTTAGCCATTTGTTTAAATTCTCGTGGTGCCTGTTGATTAATATTTCGAGTTATACTTATTTGGCACTTTTCGCATTTTGATATTTTGAAGTGGATTGATTTGGCTAAAAATGCGATTTGATACTTTCAAAGGATGATGTATATGACGGAAATAACGCATTTTCACACAATTTACATTAAAACGGATGTTTTCTCTTACAATATGTTTGAATAATATCTCATGTGACTAGGTAGTAGTTTCTTGCTCTCCGATTGGTATTTACATATTTACATATTTCCTTTAAAACTGGTTTGCACAAATCCTTCTGTTTGTTTTTTGTCACAACCGCTATAGATACAGGTCGACATCATAACTAAAGATAGCTTTTGGTTTCACGTACGTCTAAACCTAATTGTTCCGAATTGAAGTTTTCGATGACAACGAAACGTTTCACCAATGTTGCGATCGAGGCAATATTGGAAACTCAGTCGTAAATGACACAGTTTAAGATCAAGCAAATCATCGTGAACAACCTTCAGCTCAATTAAACCAATTTTAGTGTCACGACTTCCTAACTGCTGCAAGCATTATTTGAAGTTGAAAAAAGGAAACAATCGGATACTGTCAAACTTGCTACAACATATGCTGGCATGAGTTTTATTACACTTGAAATTATCATGGTTCAAAAAATTAAAACTGTGTTGAAGTTGTGAAGTTATTCTTGTAAGTTGTATAAAACCTCTTCGCATTAGTTGTTTTAACCACTGCGTTACAGCTTTCAGAATATCCCAAGAATGAAATATTCACTTTGTAAGTGATTCCTGCTAAGTGGTACAGTTGGTTGAGCACCATGTTCGTGATATGCCATCAACAAAGTTTCCACGAAATGGTCATCGCAACGAAGTACGTGGAAGAAACCAGATAATAAGGATGACAACCAGGGGTGTAGTGGGGTGGGAAGGCGTTCCCACACCTTTTTACACTAATAACGTTACTTGAACATGTGAGATCCAAACGATTAGATTGAAACATGGCTGGAATCTCACAGATGTGCTAGTGACACGCAGATTTGCACTGCTAGTCAAAAGTCTGCAGTGAAACAGGAAGATCCAGTGTGGAAATTCTTGTAGGCGAATGTTCACTTATATTCAAACTATTTGGTACAGTCTTCCTTTTTATTTGGCGTGGGAACGGCGTTCCCACAACTCTTGTTTTAGCACTACACCCCTGATGACAACGACCAAATGGTCATACCGCGGCACTATTAGGTGTTCAATGACATCATAAATAAACTGCCTATTTATGAAGCTTACACTGTTATTTTGTAGTGCAACCCCAGTTTTCACTCTCTGGATACTTGCGTGAAGATAAATGGTTCAACAAACTCATAACACTATTAATATACAAAACATGATCCTTCCTCGTACGAAATCATTGCTGTACTCTTTGTATTGTTCAGTGCTTTTCCCGTTCAGCTTCGCCGACTTGTTTTGAACTTTCCTACATGCTGCTACCGATGTTGACATTTCCCTTCAGAGTGTTTACTTTTCAATTTTAAAATCGCTCCCTGGAGTATGGCTGCCAACCTAATGAAAGTAATCCTGTTTGACGTTTTACCAACGTTCTGTTTGTGTCACTGTGGCGTGATTGTGGGTTTGTTGCGTTGATATATAACTGGCGTCAGATAGTTTTCCAGTTTCAACGAAAGCACTTCTTTAGGAAAGATGTATTTTTCAGTTCATTAAGTGCCGCAAGTTGTGTTTTGAATTATCCTTTTAAATTTTAGCCTTGAGTTCCTTTTTTTGCTTTCTCTACTCTTTGTGTAAGCATTCAACTTTTGAACATTTCGCCCGTAAGTACTGTTTGCAGATTCAGGAAGGAGGATGCGTACTGCATTATTACGTGAAATAGATTTCCTATAAAAATATTTGCAGATAGATTCACTCGTGTCGCGACACTAGTGGACACTTATGTACCTGAACGTTTCACCAACAATCATACAGAGCGAATGAAAACGACAAGACCGGCTTACACTTTGATCTGTAAAGCTGCTGTCAGGATGAAAAGCGAGGTGATAAGCCATACTTGTATATCATTAAACAACTGCCTAGATATTGGTTAAAGAAGCAGGTTAACCTTCATTTTACTCGATTTGTGCTCCATATGGAGTGTCATGAGTGGTCGGAGGAGCTACCCATCACCGATTGGTCAAGCCGGGAACACATGGTTTCTTGATTGTTGACAAGTCAAAGGCAGCACTACATATTCACATGAACCGTGTCTTTCACCCACCCATCAGTGCCGATCACCCGAATACAGTTTTTCAAGACTGTGCTATGCCCTAAACAAGACTTCTCCACGAAATGGAAACCAGTCAACAGCGCTTTATGGTGCGTGCTCGACCCACTGGATCACTTAGCTGGTTAAGAAAACCATACATAAAAAATTGACAAAAATGAAACCTGGCAAAAGGTTAAATTGTTGTCATGAAGCAAATTTTATTCTGCATGTGTCACAGAAGCACGAAGAAAACAAAAGTCAACCTCTTTGTGGTGTAACTACACAAACTGTTTGTTTTTATTGAAAATGATAAACAAAAAACAAACACAAACGTCAAATAAATTAACAATGAATAAAAATATTCAGTTTTTCTTGATTTTATTTCATGACATTCTTTCCTCCGTAGTTATGGATGTGACATCGAAAGCAAAGTTTTCTCACTCCTGAAAAAATAATGTCGGACTTAACAAATTGAATAATTTAGCAAAAGTAATAAGTGTAAAACTAAATTTCGCTTTGGCATTTCTCTGAACGTCTTTCCATTTCCAGCAAAAATCTTTTTTCGAAGTAAGTTTTTTGAAAATGCTTTCAATGAGAATGAAACAGAAAAGGTACAGTTGATATAAAAGTTAGCACCATTTGCAAATAATTGTCAAGACAAGCATTGCTGATGCCAGCATTGGATNCATAAGAGCTTCGATATTTGTAAAATCTCTATTTGGTCATTTTTTAGATATTTGTAAATACATTTGAAATACTATATCAACAAAAATTTCATGATTCTCGAAACGTAGAAATGAATATTTGAGTATCGTCAATAACATTCAAAGCTGGGTTCTTGAAAGTCTTCATGAATTTTACTGGCGGTATTAACCACATTTCGCCAATTTCGTAACGTTAAATCGCCTGGCTTGTGAACAAATAAATGAAAAACTAACACTTTACAAGCAACAAACTTCAGAATCTTTTGATAGTTATTACTCTAGATTTTCAAGAAAATATTTCTTATAATCAAAGGTCATGGATGCCGTAGTAGTGGATCAAGTTGAAAAAATACGATCTAAACGAGAAACGAGAGGTTCCAGACTCTGTTGGAACTTCGTTTGTGGAAGACCTTGCACAATTTTTAATCGGCGTGAGTATAAATCGTGTTAGCAAAGGTTTAAAAGCAGACAATAAAAAAAATGTTTAAACATTGTGATCTCAGTATGCATCTTATTGTGTCATTTAAAACATTTCTTAATTGATCTAAATCTGTAGATGTCTGTTTGATTTGAAAAATATCTACAGCAGGGGACTATTTGCAAAGTTTTCTTTGGAATAAAACCTTTCCGGATGTTTGTATATGTTCGAAATCTCTGTATATATATGCCTATATATATTCTTATTTGTAATTTCATATAAGATGATGCTCTGTACTACGCTAAACAGAGCTGTCATACTGCTATTATTTCATTGAAAAGATATTTAAAAATTTTTGCCATTTAATTAATATGTCGTAGAACACACAATTTTGCATTGAAAAGTATTTTTGAAACTTAAAACAACTTTCTTCAATAGATTCAAATTTTATGGGTTTTCTTGTAATAGTTGTTACAACTGCTTGGAGTTTAACCTAAAAAAATGTAAAAATCAGTTCTGTTCAGATTCGTTATACTCGCATTTTATACACCTTTCGAAGAATCACGAGTGGTCTACGGGACCATCTCCGTATCCTTGCGTCGTGGGTCACGCGGCTACTTCTGTTTTTAGATGCTGCATTGATGACGTGCCAGTGACAACGCTGCGCGTAAACCGTGTCTTGCACCCCCATTAACGCCGAGCACGAGTTTGAACAAGCCGCAAATACCGTTTGTCAATCTTCGAAATCACCAGACCTGCATGGCGCGTACTCAACCAACCGTGCGACATGGCAGGCAGTTGTAAACACCATTTTTTTTTTCGTGTTATCATTCCAACATACTGTACATCTGTAGGGCACACTAAAGTCAATGGTACGATCTTGTCACAGACATGGTTTGCCTACACATGATTCAAACATAACCAACAAAACTTACGAAGTTTGCTGAGGACCGGTTAGTTAATTCGAGATAAGCAATAACCTACGCACCCATATGTCGAATTCACTTGATAGTTTTCAAGGTAATTAGCACAAGAAAACAGAAACATAGAACAAATAGAAATCCTAAAACACACTGAAGTAGAGGAATGGAAACCAAAATAAATGATAAAAATATCCTGGTTCAGCAATTCGTTTTGACAAGTACTCTATCACTTCATATTAAAGTTTACTTTATTTCGGGATACTTCGCATATTTCAGTCAAACTTGCTTGTGATCAAAACGCTTCATATAAATATCATACTTGGAAAAAGCGTTGTTACAGGTCTTTAAGAAAACGTTTAAAAAATATATTCATTTAGCATCCATTTCTGTTTAACTAGTTGTCAGTAACGTCGACCGTCGGCGCCAGTGACGTCACAATTTGATAATCGGATAAAACTTGACATGCTAGACACGCCCACCCTTGCAAGCTACACAAACTCCAATATATGCAAATAATGAAATGAACGAAAAAATCACAAAAACAAAAAAATATTTGCTTATATTGGATTTGTGTAGCTTGCAAGGGTGGGCGTGTCTAGACATTTCAAGTTTTAATCCGATTATAAAATTGTGACGTCACTGGCGCCGACGGTCGACGTTATTGACAACGAGTTAAACAGAAATGGATGCTAAAGACTCCCCACTGCGTGATTTTTAACTCTTCAGATCGATCTTTTTTCTGTTGCGTGATTACCAACCCGTGATGAAACTGTAATCAACAACGCAGGATTTAATTGGGCTGCGCGCCCAGACTTATCCTTGCATCGAATCGCAGCGGATATTGTGACGTAAACGTAAAGTTTTGCACCATCATCTGTCGTACAGCGATGTGGATGTTTGTTTGTCAGATTAAACCATGACATGCCTAGGCGTTGCAGAAGCTCGAAAATAAAAGAAGGCTAAAATACGAAAATGGCTGAAAATATAAATATCACGTAAAATATTTTACCTTCTGTGATGAATATCCAGTGCCGTAATCGTAGGGCCGGTAGCGTATTTGATAATCGATATCCCGTTTTGCAACCAGTGACAGGTGGGTACATTACGCCGCTGCCGCTCACCGTAACATCAAACGACTCTTTGCGGTGCAGGTGTCATCATTTGCTTCACATGTTGGATGAATTTTGCAACAAACTCGGTTTTTCCGCAATTCGCTGGGTTGCCACAACGCACGCGAACAGGTGATGGAAACGCTCGTCCATATTTCTTAAACAAAACGCACGCCAAAGATAAAAGGTTTTATACAATTCGACTTTCTTCGTTTCACACGACCAACCCGATATTGATGAAGGTGAAGTGTAAGAACAAGGCGAAAAGACAGCACTTTTTTCATAATAGATTGTGTACTGCAATGGAGATGGGCAAATGCATTGTCACTCTTTCCAAAACAAAACCGGTTGTCGTGTGTTGCTCGCTGAGCAGGTCGTAAATAAAACCAGGAATGTTTTTCAAATCGCGAGAAATTAACGGCGTGCATGAGATGAAGTTGCACTGTTTACGATTTTTGACTCTCGGTCGGATTCGTCAACAAGAGGTGGTATCGCTGATATGTTGCTGATAAGATGATGCGATTGCAGCATTCGAATTTTTAAACGTTTGCTACTTTACATTCAAATAAATCGTAAGTGCACCGTTCGCACCATATGTAACTTGTGACGAAAACGTTCGTCCATTTTTCTAAGCGCATGCTGACACAGGTATTAGCATTAACTTTGGTCAGGTTCTACAACAAGATGAAGAGAACTGAACAGCTGCTATGCCCAATTTCAGAACGTTGCGTTCCCTGTTTTCGAAAAAGACGACGCACAGTCGCGGTTCTGAAAAATGGTATTCATCGGTTCATGGAAAAAGGAAGTTGTGTAACTTCTATCGGTTTAGTCGAAATAAACTGAGTCAAGAGGCTCGAAGAATATAACATCGGTGCGACTACGCTTACAAAGATAGCGTCTACGTAAATTAATCGCTTGCGTTGTGATCCTCATAAGAAAAAGGAGTCAGCGATGCTGAGATATACAGTAAGCGACATTTCATTACCAAGGTAAACTACAAAAAGTTTCTCGTGTTGACTTTAACGAAATGAAGTACGACCACACAGATTTGAAATAGCAGTTTGTCTAAGGTGATGTAACGACAGACTTGAAACCACTTTCAAGAAACAAACGAACACAAAAGCACTTGTGTTGCGAAAAAGAAATTTAGAG
>JGI24021J15306_10002194_pt1 | contig 20657 bp, 8 predicted proteins | sample Ectturendosymbi1_FD_15306 | JGI IMG/M metagenome (IMG submission 15306)
CCCACAAACGTCTTGGTCCACAAAATGTTTCACGAGATTTCGTAAATCATCCTGTCTTCCCTGTCTTCAAATATGTCCACCCAACACTCGATCGAATGTAAACGAGCATCTACTGAGACAGGCGCAGCCAGGGGGCCAAGCGTGCCACGCACTCCAAAAATTTCCAACATATCCTGTAGTTTTTTTGCTTTGAGAAGTGGTGTCCCAAAAAAATACTGTTGCTCACTTATAGTCAAAATATTTGCACAAAAAAGCGTTTTTGGTCTGGCTACGCTACTGCCTCCTTAGGTGCTCGTTTGTGCCATAAAAACTCATATCAGTTTGAAAAATTTTTTTAGAACGATTGTTAAACCTGCAGAAATTTTTATTCACTCAGAAAACTGATAACCAAAGAGTGAAACCGTTCAAACAATTTGAACAAAACTAAAGGGCAAAACCAAAACTCTTAGCCAGCAACCAAAAGTTGATACCGTTTCCTTGAAATCAGATGATCTTCCGAAATATCTTTCATCTGTGGACGTACGGTATTGTCAAATGTATGCTACACCTCGCAGAACCTACATAGAGCAATGAGATGCTGAAGCAAGCGGGAAGAGAGAAGAAGGGGGCTAAGGTTCGTAAGGCTTCTCCCAATAGTTAAAGACTTTTTGATATATCTTCATTCCTTGTTAAGCTCTTTCTCAACTTGATGAGCGGAGAACAGCTTTTGAGTTTTGTTAAATATTTTGATAAAATTTGTCAATCTCATCTGAACTCCCCTGTGTCATCTGTGAACTATGAAAGAGACTTATTTTACCACGAACGACAGTGTTTCCATCCAGCTCATTCTTTCCAAACGTGAAACGTGTTTGAATATGCTTCCTAACTGAAAGGTAACAAGCTTGTATGTTTAGCTACATGGTCTTTAAAACAAAAAGAATGAAATTCAGGAAACCGTGCATTTGAAGTAGTCTGGTTGCCTATTATTTGTGCAACGGGGTTCCCGTTTTTTTGAAAACAGCATGAACAAGATCATGACTGACAATTTAAACCCACGAATGTTTTTTTTCCAGGATAGTCCATAGAAATCTTTTTCTGTCCCATCCCACCCTATGGTACCTTGCGACGATCCAATGGAATTTCCATAAAATTATTAATACGAAGTACATTATATCATGCAGATTGTTAATAACTAATCTATTCAGAGCTGTGGCTAAAACGCCCAAAATGTTTTTCAATTAGGGAGGAATAAATATGGTTCATGTTTTTTTAGTTACCATCTTAGAAAGGGCCCAACAACTTTATTTTGGGGGACCTCGCATTACTACGCCATGGCATTAAGCCTCTACGTGTAACATTTACTGTGCTGTGAGCGTATGATAATTTAGTATTCATCTTCAGATAATCCCTGGTATTATGACGCAGCAATACTAATGATGAGACATGGTATAAATTTCAAATTCATTGCCCCTTGTGCACAGTACAAATTTGCTATTCTCATGGGAGTCCCGTTCCCACGGGCAAGCCTAGTTTGTCTCATAGGTCAGCTGCCCAAGTCGAAAAAACTGGAATTTAGCCCGAAGATCATCAGAACTTTTAGCAAATTTGTCCGAGCACTTTGCGGCTATAAACACAAGGAAACTTCAAATTTGCCAAATCTTATTTACTGGATAAAATATTGTAGGGCAATGTAAACGAAAAACAAGGCTGGCAAGACTGCTAACTGTGGCTCGTGTTGACCTTTCGACGGAAGTCAGCATCACAGTACCAGCAGCAAGCAAATCAGAACTGTGTGCTCGTTTAAGTGGTGCATGGGGTTGATTGGGTTCACGCCTTAGATTCTTGCCCTTACTTGTTCTGAACATAGACAGCTAAAAAAGGGAAACGCGTGTTTCGTAAACACTCAATTTCTCAAATAAACCTTGCCTTTCTTGATTTTTTTCAATCGTCTCTCATGCATTTTGATGATGTTGCTACCCGCTGTTATAATGAAACTATGTACTGTACGAAGCAACAGGGAAGTTTCAAACTCGCCAGCGCTTATTTCCATGTACCTGGTGGAAAACAAATCAAATTCTGATTCTTCATGAGGTTAGTAATAAACATTTCCTCGGCACAGATGAAAATATAGTCTCTTGCAATTACCCTGAGCTCGATTAATTGAGTCGTAAAGGCTATGCTGCGCAAAGCTGATCAGAAAAACTGATACTAGGAGCNGTATTTTCGCAGGTTGGTACGAGGTGGTCGATATCTTAACGGGAGGAAACCTTCNGATCACCGCATCATGGATGTTTCTCCATGCTTCCCAGTAGCTATCGAAAGCATTTCAGTATTTACGAATATTTACCACTNNAACAAATGTCGCTTCAGTACACTAAAGTTCACTAACAAAGAGCTACAACGAACTGGACATTTGTTCTTATGAAATATGCCAAATCTCTAATCGTTGGGGCCTTTTGTTATTTTGGAAAAGGTTTTGACACATGGTTAAGTTTGCGTCCGTGGCAAGCTAGTTTGCCATCCCAGTTACAATTCCCTGATTGGATCTCCACAGTCTTACATAATCGATGCAAGTTCCTATTTCATTTTAAGAGTCATCAACTTTGTTCACCTGCCATTCAAGCAACACTTTCTCTGTCGTGCAGCAATCCATCAAGCAAAGCATAAACCAGATATAGCAAACAATTGAATGACACCACTACGAATAACATACTATTAATGTATTTCACAAATTTAAGTAACTCCCTTGTAAGGTGTAAGCCCGCAAAATTTAGGAAGTTACACAAGACACATCGCTTTTTAACGACTAACGAGTGTATTTCTTCATCCAGTAGGAAGACAATCTAACAAAGTTTGAACGTGGCCTTTGCGCGCCATTTCTTTGCTATATGTTGGATCGTGGTGGGTGGCGTTCCATCACAGTAGTTGTTGATTCTGTGACATCGCAACTGGTTCCGTCCTTGCAATCACCTTCCCAGGAAACACGCTGTCATGTTCGCTCCTACCAAACATCATGCCGCAGTCAGAAAACCATAAGCACTAGTAAATCCAGTAGCTTTTCTTGGCTATTTTTTNTTTGGAAAAACACCAGNGCAAGCATGCCTGCTATCAGGGACCGAGGTTGCTAGAAACCTTTGGGGGGACAAACCTTTTTTGCATTTCGATGACGTCACCATGTTCACTCAAAACCGTAGTACGACCTTTTTTTAAAATTGTACTGCACAATGGTACTATGTCTGACACTGCATTTAATATAAAAACACATTAATTCTGAGAGTTGAGTTTAAATAGACATAATTATAGTAAAAAATTGTGTCAATCACTTCAAATGTGGTCAGAGTTACGAAATATAACCACTAAACCACAGAGATCAAATCGAAAAACAAACCATAAGATTGTTCGGTAAATACTAGCAGTGTCAACCAAGGGCGGATCCAGCCAGTAAGTTTAGGGTGGGAGGGGCGATTTCAGCACTATTTGGTAGTCAAGTCTCATTACGAGATCACTACTGCAAGACACATGAAGTATACTTTACAGCACTGCTGTGACAAAACAATGGATGTCTAAATGGTCTTATATCGCGAATGGTGTTTTCCGAATTGTACAAAATGTTGGTGATAAAGGCTACTTTCTTAGGTTTTAGGGGTGGCGATGGCCCCAATCGCCCCTCCCTGGTCCGCCCCTGGTGTAAACCGTGTTTTGTGGGCCATATTCCAGGCTTGACTCCCAATAATATGGCAGGAATCAGTCGCACGTTTATGTACACACTGATTTGGTTAATTAACATTAACCAACACAATTATGAACAATCATGACAATTCAGTTTACATAGTAAATCTGTACACTGTGTTTATAGATTATCCATCGGTAATGTCCCTTTTTTCTTATTCATTCCCTGGCTTCACGCTGGGGTTTTCCAACAGTAATGCAAAAAATTTTTACAACTACATTATTTTTCATCACAAAAACTTGNGGGGGCAAAATATACTTAAAGCATGATATCTTGTTGATAAACTCGGTGGAGCCGCATATAAATCTTCTCATAAAAACATGAAAATCACGCGTTCTGACTTTGCCTNTGAATTTTAGCAAGTAGGTTACAGATCCTTTCTTGATGCTCTGCGCTGGCAACTACGCCAACTTGGTCTTTTCCAAAACCAACCAAAACATATGTTCCCAAATAACTTATTGTCATTGTCCACCTCCCTCGCTACCTTACAGCAGAACTGTGCTACCAAACTCACAAGCTGACTTGCTTACCACGATGGAAAACAGGTGAAGAAAATCTGAATCGGCTTACAGAAACAAGGCAAACAAGGATTTGTGCCACGTCGACTATTCCTACATGGACGCGGGTATGAAATCAACTCTGATTTCCGTTCATTCTGCTGGCGCTAAGAATATTTGAAGTAATAGTAATGATTCCGCCCGCATTGGGCAGGAAAAGTGATAAAAAAGCGATTTTGGTTGAACAAAAACTCTTTTGAGTCTAGGACATTCGTAAACTATATCTTAACAACACGACGTGAAACCATGCGACGAAAACCTAGCAAAAACAAATAACCAGTCAATACGTTCAGCAAAATAGGCAGATATTTTGTAATGCTCACATTCCCAAACAGCTAGAAGAGATGTACAGCAAGAAAAACGATGTTAGACGCGTTAGCGTCTATGTGTAGCACAAGGTCATAGCTTACGACAAAGCGCTGCATTTGGTTAATCAGCAACGCTTCAGCCCAGTAAATTGAGAGTGGAATACTTTTGGCTCTGTCGCACTAACTGCTGTACAATAAGCACATTTAACACAGTGTGCTCAGCGCAACGCATTAGTCCCTGGGTCCATTAGGCTGAAGTTGGTGCATGAACAATCGGCTAAGCACGAGGTCTCGAAACGGCTTACTCTCTGAAGTACTTTTCGCTTCACTGATCTTCAACAGACAAAAATGGCGCGAATCTACTGAGCGTCGTTGTTCTGGAAGCTGTTTCATCATTTATTCATCGGTACCAGCGCACGTGCTCGTTTTAAAGAGTCAAAAATTCAGGTAAATTTGACCATCGTCTTAAAGTCGTTAGCAACAGAATGTTCATTAGCGATTACAGAAACTCAGGCACAGGTTGCTTCTCTTAGCTAAACGACATCCTTATTCGTCATAATGCTGATATAAAAGACTATATGCCGTCACACAGCTAACCTTGCGATAAGGGAACAGCAGATTGTTAAGTGGCTTTTGACGCTGGCGACGAAGAGTCTTGGCTAGATTACAGAGTGCGCTCTGGCATCGACGTCATTGTAAAACAGTTCTTTCGACGCGTCTGCTTTTCACAACATCACGGAGACCGTCAATAGCTGAATATTCAACCCGGTTTTGATCTGCTTCAGACCAACGTCGATCAAAACGGTTGTGCACTAATTCTCATGTATGCGTTCCGTTTATTGATTTTGTTCCAGCAAATGTTCGACGGACGACGAGGACCAATCGCATATCTTTACCTAAAGTATACAGTGGATACTGCAAAGCCAAAAGCTTAGATCGATAAGTTTTAGAGCAGGGGTTCCCATCCTGGGGTTCTTGTACTTCCGGGGGTACATTTGCCTATCCGAAGGGGTACATTTAAGGTTAGCAATAGAAGGTAAAAATATAATTACGTGTTATTTATTTTCACATCTTTATACATATATCACTTAATATTGCTTTCAAAAGTTATTATATGTATATTGTTAAATATATCTGTGAAAAATCATGAAAATATTTTGTCATAAGGAGTTTTATGAGTACATGTTCATCTATCAAAATTCTGAAGGGGTACATCCTTATCTGCTGAAATGCTGTAAGGGTACATGCTCATTTGTCGGAATGCTGAAGGGGTACATGGTAAGAAAAAGGTTGGGAACCCCTGTTTTAGAGTATACGTGTTAAACACAAGGACCTCGGGCCAAATGGGCCCGCCACATCATTTTATGGGAAAGTGTACTGAAATAGGTATATGCTGCTGTGCAGTGTTCACTGACCGCGTGTAATCAAGTGATCAAAGCATGTCTCACTATTTCGATGTACTTGCGCCCTCGACAAGCCTTCGTACATCCATTTATTTGTGTAAACTGCTGCATTTCTCGCATGTGTTCTTAGCAGCTCACAATTGTTGGTTGTGCTGTAGTACATCATTGTGCAAATTTATGCTATCTCAAAAGTTACAACAGGCTCATTTATAGCAACCACAATGGTGATGTAGCCCTCTGTGAAAATGCGTGTTACTCTTCTACCTGAGAGAAAACCTCAAAGGAACTGTTCACAAGCAGCAAATGTTGCTGACAATCCGATGATTTCAAATTTACGAAACAACACATGGTTGACAAAATTCGTGGTCCTTACTTTAGCATTTGCACGTTTATCACAAATATTTTGTTTGTGACATCATGGCAAATTTCGAGGCTTGAACAACCGTATTATAAGAATCAAAGATGTAAAAACCACAATCCAAATGTAATACCTGCAGTGCTCGACTTTTCGAAAAACACCTGTTTTTATCATCTACGTACTTGTTGAAATGTATGATCAGAATGGGGAAGCAGATTTACCAGATTGGAAACGTGATTACAAAGTTTGGCTGGGAACTTGAATTGATTTATAGGGCCGAACAACGAAATCATTGATATGTGAATTTGTTAAATATTAACAATTCCTTATTTGCGAAAGCTCTCAGTCGCTTAAACAGAGATGGGGTGTTCGCAAATATGCTTCCATAGCAAATGCCCTTTCCTCTCGACATGACAAGCATCGATTTCATTGTTAATTGCCATACCTTTTAAAAATGCATTTGAAGCAGGTTCTCAGCACTTAGTGGACAAGAATTATAGAGTCGAACACAGTATTAGTGGCGCCACGGAGGCAGACGATGTGATATTAGATTCAACTTTTTTGCCTCAGGCACAGCATTAGCAGCGTCTGTGGCTGCTGCTGGCATGAAAGCAGCTACACTGTATGACATTTCGTCAAACGTGCAGATGTTTTTATTACATGTGCGTGCCTCAAACCACGTTTACATTATTTTCGTTTGTTTCACGCAGATGAACCTTGGTTTCAGATTCGTTGCATTTCCAGAATAATGAACCGAATAGGCATTTTTTTGGTCAGGTCGCGATGGGGCATTGGCTTGGATGCTGCAGTTCTAGTTTGTACCTTTCAGCAATGTCTTCTGCCCCAATTCACCCCACCAGTCGAAAGTTAGAATTTTACTTGTGGAAGCTTTTAGGAGATTTGTGTTTCCCGACAAAAGCACTTTCGAGCCATCAACCCTGATGTAATCATTTCAGCCCCAACGCACCGGTGCGCAATTGGTCACTAGGTAAGTAGATATGCTATCGAAGATTTCTCGTTCTTCAATAATAATCTTTCCCCTGCAACGCTTTTTTCTCTGAGGAACGGACGTAAGGGAAATTATCCCGAAAACTCATAACCAAATCGCAGCGTGCCACTCCAGCAACATTCAAGTACATATAACACAACGCTGCCTTCCAATAAATCTCTCCTAGCGAGGTTGAGGTATGTTTACTTTTCCTCCCACGCACATCGTGTCATAAGAACCGCTTTCAATCCACTTTGAAAACGGTTCTTCAAGCCTTACGGCACTCGCTTCAGATCACCATAAAAAAAAACTTTACCTCCTCAGAAGACAGACTTCCATCGCACAAGACGCTCACATCCGGGACATAGAACGTAGTCACAACGTTCAATGCATACGTAAACTTCTGGGAAGGCAAGAGAGAGCCCTGACCTTTTCTGACTTTTTCCAGCTATCAAAATTGTCTGTTTCATATAACATTTCGTCGCTCCGGTGGTTTATCGCAGACCTAATTGCGATGCGCTGTGACTCACCTGTCGGCTTACATTGTGAGGTAACGTAGGAAAGCAGTTGTTATCATCTGTTCAACGGCCGCAAAGTTCACTACGTTTGGGTTTATTTGTTCGAACTGCTCTTCAGGTCCTGCGACATTATTTGGTGGGCAGCAGGACATCTAAAGTACGTTGCAAGCTACGAGCAAAGCTTGAACCTGAACAAAGTTCTCTGTCACGTGATTCGTACGCAACTTCCGCCCAAACCAACAAGTACGGATGGAACGTAAAGCTCGTTTACCAACTCAAGTACTGAGGAAGCTTTGAGTGTGCCGCCAATGACTGGTATGTTTTTGAAAAGAAAAATTGCAAAAGAAACTAAAAAGAGAACGTGCTTGATTTCGCGTATACTGAAAACAACGCTGAAATAGAAACACGTTGGTGATAACTATCACAAATAAGTGCAACATGCTTTTTTGTGCACATTTTAATTTAGATTAAAGAAAATTAATGCAGCCATCAATTGAAATGAAATCACATATCTTCTTTTAAATCAATTGTTGTTGGGTTATTGTAACTTTTACGACTTTGCAAAACGTCTAAGTCTCATCCTGTTACATCAAATTCCTCTCCAAAACGCCTTTGTTTTCTCAACAGCCTATTACAAAACCATATTTTCAACTTTACATTTTTTTCTGTTAGGAAAGATGTCAATCAAAAATCCGCTGCTTAAGTTATGTATTAAAATATCAGCTTTACCATTTTCTGAATTATCTACACCAAATAACATGCGATTAAACCTAACTAATCTGCATCAAATGAGTGATCCTATAATTTTCAAATCATTTTCATGCAATATTCTGAAATAAATCTAGGAACTCCAGTAAAGCTGTGATATAATTAGCAAACCGTTTCGTACGATTATGGAATCATTATTCTCCTTGGAATCATTATTCTCTATGGAATCATTATTCTCCTTGCCAACCTCCACGTTGGGCGCACCTGGCAAGGACAAAGCTCAAGAGGCTGATCAAGCTTTCGCTGGCAGCAAAAAACGTAGCGGGGCAAAAAGCAATGAAAAAATAGCGCTTTCGTAAACGCGTCGGACCGTAACACTTGAACAAACTCGAAACCCGGACAGTAGAAACCACAGCTTCGCTCAGACCAACGTCTCTTTCTAACCTTGGCGCTCAGCAAGTGACCTAATCTCTTTTTACGCAAGGCTGGACGCAAATGCAACCGAGTTGCTGTTTGACCCACGCTATTTCGACCTTTGCTATGCACTGCTGTTACGATTACGACGTCATTCATTACTTCGCAAAGGCGCCGTCAACCGGCAGTCCTGACAGCCACTGTTTAAGCCAGTTTTATTTGGCAGTGTTTGAAAAGCTCTAGGACGTTTTCCTGAGTTTCCCGAAACAACAATAAACGTCGATAATAATTATAATGAGCACTTAGAGTGCTGTTTCGAGTTCCTTCCGACGTTATACGAGCATGTCATGCTGTGCTCCTCAGGGTCAACCTCAAAATGATACTCGGATTTCACTCAGTCCAAGCACATTGCTGCTTCGGAACCTTACACGCGTTTGTTCGTTAAAACTTACCAAGCGTTTTCCTCAGTTTACAAAGTGTCAACAACTATTTCTGCAGCAGGGGAAAACGACTTTTTCGCTTGATGATCTGGTTGACAGCAGTAAGCTGCTAAGATATCAGTCTGCTTTCGTGTACAGACTGCTGACTTAAAACTTTGCGGCAGTACCTTATCTAATTACACTGAACAAGAAGATTGTCATCGGCTACGTGGGCATTCGCTTATTCAAGCACCATTAGAACCAAAAAATTGAAACAACACTTGCCCACATGTACATTTTTCATCCGTCTCTTTACTCAAAGTTTTTAAAAGTACAACTCTGNATACCGTATCCAGATATGGTTCAGATATGGTTCTGCTCGCGATACTGGGTGTGGTACACTCAAACGCGTTTNGCCTCTTTTCTTCTGATACGCATCGCGGATGACTTAGGAAACTTGGCGCATTCGCCTATGTAAACATGCGTCGACTGTACAAACCTTTCGGAAGCCAGCTTCACAACCTTGGTGAAAGGAATGCATTCTTACGCGCTGTAACAAGACGTAAACCCTCCTACGCTTTTCCAATTCACCTGCGCGTAACCAGCGGCCATTGTGGCAAACAGACCCAGCAGAAAATCTCTCAAATTCAGATCTGCCGAGCTTACAAAATATAAGAAACAGCTGAGCGCTTGAACAACTCTGAGTGGGTGAAATCACGAGTTCGACCAAATCACCACTTGCGCAAGTGATAGGCCGCACGTTTCAAATCAGCTTGTTTGCAACGCGAAAGCTTGTTTATGGCTCTTTGCCATGATTCATGTCGTTTGAAATGTGGCACTGGGTTTCAAGCGGTTGTCGAGGCATGGCGTAACGAAAAAAATATAAAATAACAAAAAATAAAAGGAAAAAATTAATCTAAATATTTCTGATGGTTTTTATATCGACAGTGAGGTGACTGTTTACAGATTTTGTTTGCTTGAACTCACTTTTTTATTTGTTTGCTTTACTGTGTGACAATTTGGGTGGAATTACAAACATAAATGGTTTGAAAAAATTTGGTAGTGCTCATACCCATTAGCAGTGACGTAACCGGCCGGAGGGAAGAGAGGCGAAGATTCACTATAATTTCTCAATTTTTTTCTGGGTGTTGGCTAGTGGGCCCCCTACAGTGACCAGAGGACCCCTTTCAGCTAAGTTCCCTCTCCTAGTTAGAGCCTCTAGTTACGCCACTGCCTATTAACATGTTCCTTGGATATTTGGTTCTGCCGCTGTTTTACATAAAAGAAAGTAGAATAGCGTTTATGCTAGCACAAAAACAAGCGAAAAGGTAAGGCAAAGACTATTCAGAATTTCCTGCAATAAGGAATCGGTTTCCTTGCACAAAGTATTTCAAAACGTGTACACATCTTCTAACGTTGAAAAATCAGTCAAGCTTCTTCCTTTTGTTGTGCTCAGGACTTCGACCACATAGGGTTTCTTTTTTCAAATGCCCTAAATCGACTTTCTATTCTGCAATGTTATAGCAAACTTGTCCTTACTGTAACTATTGTTAGGTTTTCATCATAATTACTTACGACAAAATATCGTATTCGTTTTTTTGCTTCTGCATTTTTCTTGCTTCTGCATCAATGTGCAGCGCTCTGCTTAACTCTCGTACTGTGGCACAATTATAACGAGTACGTCCAAACAAATTAAAGACACAATCGTTTTGTTTAAACATTTGAATAGCACTCTCCATATCAATTATCGAATTTAGTGCGTCAACTCTGAAGTCCAGAATCCAAGTTTTTCTTGCAAAGTATTTCTTGTCAACATTTAAAAATCGTAAATGAGAATGAGTTGTGGCAGTGCTTCCCAAGCATTTTCCGCTTGCTGCACAATTGTACCGACAATTTATTTGTGAAACTTGGAGTCTGGATTTAAGGTGTACCTGCAACACAGTGTAGCACGTATACCTGCAAACATGAGCTCACAGAAAATTTTTTTTAGGGGCGGTGCCGAAGCTGTTTGTCCGGAGAAAATTTTCCACGATTTTTGGATTTTTTGTACAAAAGCGAAATGCAAAAAGCAGGTCATTGTTACTCAAAAATGTCAGTCGCGAACGGTTTCAAATCCCTTGTATCTTCCACTGCCGTTACCCTGTCTACCCTGCTTTTTACCACAAAAAAACACATTTCTCTGCCCTGAAAATTTACGAAACCTGTCCTTCCTCGCCTGCGTAGTACAGATTTCGTAGGGTGGGTGAATTTCCTCCAAATCCTAGGCGTGGTACATACGCTTATGTCTGAACAAATCAAACTCTTCAAACTAATCATATCATTCAAACAATTTCAGGTGCAAAATATTACGCATATCCATCCCAAAGACTAGCGCTTCTCAGCAAGTGGGCCTTGGCCCATTAGTGGACGGCGAATGAGGACCGCGAAGCATTTCAAAATGTTACGAATTTCCGGTGTTTAACTTAAACGATTTGTGAAAATTAGTCGATTTTCTATTGGCTAGACCCGGAAACAAGAACCAGAAATCTGCCAATTGTTGCGTTACCGGTTGCGCGTTAGCAATGAAGGTTGTTATCACCAAACTAATATTTTGCTTCTTTCTCGCATCTGAATTCTTTCGTGGTCGTTTTGCCGCAATATCTCATAATGGGTTTCACAAATAAATTGCAGTAAAAGTGGTTGGCAAGCTGAAAAAGCTCGGGAAGCACTTCCGCAACTCCTCCCCATTTCCATGCAATTGCGTTGACAGACATGACGTCACACTTTTGATGAATGTTCAGTTGGCGGTGATTGGCAAATTTCAATTGCTGAACACTGTCGCTCACTTAGTGTTAGATTAACTCTTCAGCGCAGAATGTTTATGTTAAACGAAAAGGAGTTAAAAAACCTGACATTTCGCCGGTAGGACCATTATAGTCTCGTGCCAGACGAAACCCAAGCTTTAATTGTTGTACAAACACTTGTTTATCGAAAGCATTTCACGTTGCAAAATCTTTGTTTGATATAGATTTTGACAAAGTCTGTTTGCACAGGCTACAAACATTTTATGGTTTGAATCGATTCGGCTCTAAAGCTAACGCTTTCAATCGATTTTGTCCATTTCCTTGAAAATCTGAGCAAAATGAAATGAAATTGACGAAATTGCTGTGAGTCAACAAATCATTCAAGCGTAAAAGGTTCTTTCAAGTGCCGGTGGTAATGTTGACCGGCAGAACATTGTTTTCTGCTCGGACAGGTTTGCGTATGCACGGGGTTGTACCAAGGCCTCTCTCTTCAGTCTAGGTGGCCTTGGCTGCACAGGGAGGCGCAAATGGGCAACTCAAGCTTTTGTTCAAGCGAAAGATGATAGTTCTTTGTCGCCAGTTGTTTGGTTTGACTGGTTTCCCTCATAGAGAAAATCCCGTAAAAAGAACCCGAGCAAAACAGACATAGACTGGCAACACTCATGCACGGGATCCAAAAGTGCACTGAGCAAACATGTTTCGGTTGCTGGTCGCATTGTTGGCACTGGGTGAAAAGACTCCGCAGGCTTACCTATATAAAAAAGCCTTTGGCTTACGGTATTAAACACACCCGATTTGAAGCCAGGTTTTAAAATAGCATTACATTGTCTGCGTAAACCCATGAAGATACGAACTGGCAGTGTCTGGAGTTGGTGTTCAGGCCGTTAGTTCCGAAAAATTGTGGAAATATCCAAGTAAGTGCGGATATTTCTAAGGATCCGACTTCACAGTCGTGTCCATCGAATGGAATACCCATGGGCTTGGGCGTCCGCAGAAATTTTTCCAGGAGGGGTGCCAAGTCGACATTTTGCTTATCCTTTTCAGTTTGTTGGCGATGCAACGCAAATGGACGGACACAAGAAATGTCCAATGTTACCGCAACAGTTACAGTGTTTTCCCTATGATAAAGTGTTTGTTTTAGTGAGAATGGATATTTTAAGACTGAGTTAGCAGAGTTCTAAAAGAGCTGATGATGCTTACATCGTAGGCGAAATATATACTCTGTAAGATCTTAAAGTGTCTGATTTTTGCTGAGAATAGATCTCTTTCCGCAGACAGTGAATTACAAACTTTGTGAATTATTAGAATAAGCACAAAATCTTGCCAAAATACGAACAAAATACATATTTAATTAATGTAGCTCCTCCTCGTTTTTGTGTTTTTCCAATGTTTCGGAAGGTTACAAGCAGTGGTGTCGGAGGCGGGGGTGGAAGATCACCTCCAACAGTTTTGATTTGTCGAAAGTCCAGGCAAAATCCCTGAAAACCTGGGAAAAAATGGCGCCCAATGTTGTTTGACTTCAAAAAATGGTGCCCAACGTTTGCAGATAAACAAATGAAGGCTTTTTAAGGGTTTCATTTAGGGGTCACACCAAAAGCTTTTTTAGGGTCACACCAAAAACGGTCTTCAGTTCATGATCTTTGTGGGAGAAAATTTATAGGCAATTGTCGCACAACAACGTTTAGGGTAAGTTTGGGTAAAATAGGGCAAAAATCCTTCGCACCCCAAAAATTTTGATTGCTCCTTCACCTATGGTCGCAAATGCGCGACAATGAGATTTCACTGTGCAAATTGTCTGGTGATACTGCGCAGTTTCGCACGTAAGAGGCAGGGGCGGGCCCAGCTAGTAACGCTTAAAGGTGGGATATTTCAGTGGTAGTCAATTTCATAACGGCTTCGCTACTGTAAGAAAAGATGAAGCCCACTTCACTACACTGCTGTGAGAAAACAATGGATGACAGAATGACCTTATATCGCGAAAAATAAGACAATTCGAACATGACGAACGTCTTATTCGGAATTGATTTTGATATGTTATTTTCCGGATTGTACAAAAAGATGGTGAATAAAGTTACTTTCTTAGATTTTAGGGTGGTTGATCGCCCTCCCCCTGAATCCGCCCCTGTTTAGAAGGAGCATTCGTTCCAAACATGGGCTTTTTTGGCAGCAATGCTTCTTTTCCACACATGCGTCTTTCAGGCACGTGACCTGCTTGGGACACAAAGGCATACAAAGAATTTTCTGGGATGGGCCAAAAATTTTTGAACTACAGTATGTCCAATTGTTTTAAATTTTGTCCAACACATTTTTCCACGAGAGGCGAAAAGTTTCCGAGGGGGCCTTTTCCTCCCTACGCCCCTGATTACGACCCTGGCTTCTTTACACATAGTATAAAAAAGGGTTGGGCAAACTTGTTCAATGGAAGAGTCACTTGCAGAAAACCAAAAACGCAGGCGAACCGCAAAGCCAGTTTGTAGTGTCAATACGAATACTGTAAAGAATGCAAGTTTTACATCAAATGGTGTACAGTGATTNTCAATACTAACTTTTTGTTTGATTTTCCAGTTCCCAAAAATCTGGACAATACGTTGTTAGACATGCGAATTAATTCTCNNAAGTGTTCATTTTTCAAAGTTGCATAATGGTTTGGTTTTACGAACTTCATTAGAAAGAAACAAAATNCGCAGCAATATGTTGTNCTACACACAAAAAGGAGTGGTCTTTTATATTCTAGGTATTTACTTTCTGGAACCTGTTGCCAGAAATTAACTGTGGAGTGGCATTGACTAAACCTTTTCAAGGCCAGATTTTTTGCATTTCGGCCAGTTTACAATCTGCAGCAGTCAAGCTTGTGACAAACAGTTGGTGAACTGGACAGCCATCACCGACTACCAGTGGCGTAACTAGAGGTTTGAGCCAGGGGGGCAAAGCTGTGCTGAAGGGGGCCCACAGGTCACCATAGGGGGAGCCACTAGCCAAAAATCAGAAAAGGTTGAGAAATGATAGTGAATCTCTGGATGTCGTGGATGTCCATACTGTGGAACAGGGGGTTTTGAAATTTGTCCCATGTCTCATCCATTAGCATTTTACGTCATATGGCATGAATTTTCTGAAGTTGAAAACCTTTGTTATGTGCTCACAACACAGTAGGTTTTTGATGTAGGGTTCAGTGCCGTAGCGTAGTAATGCCAGGCACCGAAAAGGAGATTGTTGAGCCCTTTCCAGGCAACAACCAACGAGAGGTCATGCACGTTTTATTGACGCTCCTAAATTTGGGGTGATTATCCGCATGTCTGTAGATTCTAGACCACGGATCTCAAAGTGAAATTGATCCGAGGGCCTAATTAGGACTTACATAAAGTAATCCGAGGGCTGTATTATTACTACCCGATGGCCGCATTATTACGCTGACACAATGGCAGTATATCTGTACCTTACTAGAAACAGCTTTCACATCATATTTCCTGCGAAAGGTATCGTGAGTTATTGACAAATCGTTTCTATCCGTCTCTACGCTCGTTTAAAAGGATCTTGTTCACTCGCTGACCGAGCACTTTGAAACACCCCTGAATCAGCATCGCGGGCGGCACAAAATGCCCTCGCCGGCCACATGTAGCCCGCGGGCCGCATGTTTGAGACCCTGGTCTAGACATTGAACAGGCACATGGTATAATGTAATTACTTTCGTGGTAATCTAATGTCATGAGACGGCCGTAAAATGCCATGGGTATGCCAGAAAAACGTGTACTATGAACAAACCTGCGAATTCAACTTCTGCGTCCCAAGCAAGCAACACAGTTTATGCTTTCCACGTCCTCTGGCTTGACAAAAAGAATTAAAGCAAAATTTGTGGTTGCCCCTTTACAATACGCATGCTTTACACTTAGGTTTTGCCATTTTGTCACAGCAAAACTGGTCCGTCTTATATTTTGAATCCCTCAGATTTCATTTCGTACCAAAGCTTTAATGGCATATTGGCTCAGTTCAAGTTTTCTAAATATTGTTTCAATATAATGATGCAAANCTACGAAAAACAGCGTCGAATCTTTCAACACTTAACAGCACTTACCTAAATCATTNGGCAACGGCCCGGTTAACTTGGGACAGTGCTTTGTGCCACTGAGCTATAAAGCCANGCAGGGCCCAACCAGGTGATATTTTCAAGAGGGGGCAAAATGGTTGTGACTTGTTGTTGCATCTAGCAACTAAATGTGATATTTTAGATTTTGGAGGGGGGTCAGTTGGCCGGTTGCCCACCCCTGGTTTCGGGCCTGAAGCCAAGCAATCAAAAAGGGTTATATTACTGAGTGCTGTCACATTCGGTTTCACCTTTTTGCCAAGGATCTCCTTAGACTGCGTCAGGCGATCGCGGCATTATCATATTGCACAAATGGTGCGGTCAAGAGAGCCACGACAACAAACAAACGAAACTTGATTTAATGCGTGATGCATGCTACGAAAACCAGCCGAGGGAGCAACCAAGTATTTTTCCAGCAAAAGCGCAAAAGGGAAAAAAGCAACACTGCTAAGTGTATCTTGTGATCGCCGGATTGGTAATGAAAATTCGGGACGTCAGAGTTTATTCGATAACTTGGCGAAACTTATCGTTCGTTCTTCATACAACAACCGCTTCCGTTAAAGTACTGTTTTGTCTAATATCCTGTTGTAGAAACCTTGAAACGTTTTATAAGTTCGGCTACGTTGGTTAAAGACTTCTACAAATTCTTAAACTAGGATATTGACTACATCGCAGCAACCCTGTAACCAATCTTTTTTACTTTTGCCTTGACAAAAATAACTGTCGCGTTGTAAAAAATCAGTTAGATTTTCGACGCAACTTAAAGTGTATGCGACAATTATCTGCAAAGCCTTTTATGTCGTTTCTCGATTATTAGCAGAAAGGATTAGGGTAAATTAATTTTAAAAGGAATGTCACACGTTCGTTTCAACAGAGAAGAACAATATAACAATGCTTTCCTGAAGTCTTGCTGTTTGCACAACATAACCAGTTTTGGTTGTTACTGAATGAGTGGTTCAAGTGCTACTCTCACGTTTTTTCATGAGCTCTGTGCACATAAAACCACGGCTTTTGGCTGATACCAAATATGTTGCTATGACAGCAACTGCGCTTGCATCCGGACGTTTGCATTGGTCTCTGTTTCAAGCATTTATAAATGTCATTTCAACTATGTTGGCTCACAGCGATTTGAACGTAGCTTGTAATAAAAAGACATAATCAAACAACCGAAAGTTGTTTCACGTTATAATCTCATTATTTGCGTATAGTAGGATATGGAACCGAGCATTTCAAAAGAGAGAACATTATTTAAAGTTGATAAAACATGCACGGCGTCTATTCAAATGGCAAACGATTGGTTGAGATAAGTTTTCGACTTTCGTGACTTCCGCAAACCCTCTTTTAACTGATGAAGGGGAAAATTCCTCATGTCACGTCCGCACGTCAAAGGCATCGAGGAAATACGCTACAGCTCGTAAACCGCTGTCTTCTGCAACTAGAAGACTGAACCGATAATTACATCGATAGTGCGCGAGGGGCGACAATTAAAACTTCCCAACTAGTTATGAGGTAATTGCCCGATAATTACTTCATATTTTGCAATCACAAACAGCCAACGTACAGCTACCAATACGGTTTGGCTGGTTAACGTCGTTCAGCATTAACTTTTTACAGAAAAGAAGTTGTCTGCTTTATTTTGCATTCAATAACTTGATTTTTAATGGTCGTTAATTTAGACCCAAAATCTAAACACCTTCTTTTAAACTTCAAGCGTATTCTGGAGATTCGGAAGGTATCATACCTTAAACTTTAAATGTCAAGCGTACTCTAACCATACCAGTGGGTATCGACAGCTTAAAATTTAATTTTTTGATGTTTCACTTAATCTTTCGATTCCTGACTGCATTTAGCAACGCCAAAGTTATGAAGAGGTTCTTTCCAAGTTGCTAGGCATGCGCGTAAGGAGGAAACTATGAGCTAAATGGCACTCTACAACAAACATCCAGCCTATCATAGCAACTGTGACATCTTTTTACTGCTTAGAAGGATCTTGCTTTTACGAAATTGCAAGCGACTGCCAACAAAGCGTTTAATTGAAAAGCCTTGAATTTCATGAATTGAATTAAACTTCATACTCCGCTAAAATTAAAAAACAAGTGAAAAGCCACCTCAGCATTTTGTAGTTAAAAAATCCCTAAATTGGTTGAACCAGGCTTTCACGGAGGGGTAGGTTTCCTGTGAGAGTGCCCAGGATACATTTCTGACACTTTGTCATACTCTACACTATGTGCTCATATGCTCGTAAGCATACCTGAAGATTTTGACAGTCCCAACAGTCTTGCAAACAGCATCAGGCAAATTCAGCTCAACAACAGCGCTGGTTTGTAATGAGCACTCACAAAACTGAAACCTTTCAATAAGCTGGTTTGGCTAATGGAACAACTTTTGTGTATGCTTTGTGGTTCTACAGTATATGTAGCATCAAGCATTCAATTTCTGAATAACAGAACGCAGGCGTTTTTTCCACCTTCATGCTTTATTAATCTGTGTGTTTGACTTCTTAATGTGAGCAAGCAAGGGTCAATAAATTTATTTGGCAAAGCTAGCAACGCTCTTATTCGTTTTAGCAAATTATATACAGAACACGGGGCACAAATTGCGTTTTGCAATGCTAGAAACGCTTGGCCTTTCACAATTTGGGTTTGTTGATTTCAAATATGAAGTAGTTTGTTCACAAAGCTATAGATTTTGTGCTATCCAACATTTTCATTTTTAGTGATATTGCGCTCCTAAAGCAAATGGTTGTTGGACAGTCTGTCATACAGTTCTATTCGTGTGTTCCTAATCATGATTCTTGAAGACGGACGAGAGGTTTTTCATAAAACTGTCCGGCCAATAACAATCCATGAGAGTCTGCAACTGACTGAAAAATTAATCTAAATCCGGAGTTTACAACCCGCGGCTTCTCACGCGTTCGTGGTTCTTTCATTGCTCAGTTGCAGCTCCGTGTTATCTCATGAAATATTATTTAACGTTGCACAACGTTTAATCTCTTCACACCCATACACATCGAAGTATAATCCGTTCACACGTGGCGACATCAAGGAACTCACCGATAGATGAAAGAACGCATGTATAGATACGTGGATCTAGCAAAAGCGCATACATAGATGGTGTTAGCACGGTTAATTAATACTTAGCACTACTGTACAGTACTGCAGTAAGTTCCAAGTAGACCGATTCATAACATGTATGGGTGAGACTTCGAAGCCCACGGGTCATTTGGGCTGCAGACCTCCTGACGGCGAAACTACTACTTATAACGTAAAGGGAACAGCTGATTGATAAAAACTAGGTAAAAGTCAGTTGCTCTGAGCGTAAAGGTTTTACATAAATATTGCGTTTATAAGATAAATGTAAGCAAAATGCAGTGCAGGCAAATTTAAGTCGCCAGAAGAAAATAGCTTAACTTTGCAACATGCATTGTTCCTGTTTTCGCCTATATTATACATTTTGGTGATAGCTGGAAATGCGACATGGTAGTTGTGGACCAATACAGCGCTGCAATTTGTGTCAAAAAATGAAATAGGCTGAGAACGAGACGTAAAACCGCTCGTTCGGAGAAATGGGTTTTCAGTCGGTGTGATGAGTCACCCACGGTAGCGGAAATTCGTGTGCTGCTCCACAGATACACTATTTGCGTTGTTCGCAATGTGACTGGTGACCAACGACACCCCACTAAATAAATTATAAGTAACTAATTCAAAATTGTTTTCAATGGAATTGTGAATTTAAGGATGTTGCAGAACGGTGTCAATTAAAAAATATTTATTGAAGTATTTCCCTTGTATTACAGTTCCTTGGTACACAGCACACAGATAAAGGATTAACTCANTGTCACCNTGAATTCAGATGATAGTGTAGGGCTTTCTGTCTCCCCTATTTTCCTCTCAACAAGAGACCGATCCAAACAGATCTTAGGACATTTAAGGTTGCTTACTCTTGAACAAGACAGTCATTTTGATTCTAATGCCATAACGACAGGGCCGGCCTTAAGCCGATGCAACCGATGCAGCTGCATTGGGCCCCGCACCTCTGGGACCCGCGCCATGGTGTTTGGGTAGATTGTTCATTTTTGTCAGATACACCTTGCGCTTGAGAATTCAGTAGAAACGCCACATAAATTTCATTGTCAACAAAGAACGCTCTCGTCAGAACTAGCAAATTTCCTCTCGAACGTTAGCAAACGTGTTCAATTCTCGTGTTAGTGCTGCGCTGTATATCTGCGCTCTACTACGATCGTAACACGGTTGATTGAACACGATGACGCCATAAAATCACTGCTCACAAGGGCCCCGCCGTAGGCGGATCCATGATTTTTGTAGGGGGGGGGCTCAAGGACAAGTTCATCCGGATGTGTACTGACTGCATAGCAGTGAAGACCCAACTGCTCAGGTAACTTTTTTTTAACAAA
>JGI24021J15306_10002195_pt1 | contig 20654 bp, 8 predicted proteins | sample Ectturendosymbi1_FD_15306 | JGI IMG/M metagenome (IMG submission 15306)
TGTAAAAGGAATCTTTTCAATAGACGGTGTTCACCAGATTATTGACATTTTAAGCAAAAATGGCGTAATGAACATATTTATGTAAAGACTATTGTGAATACTTTCCAAAGTAAAATTGTTCCTTGGCAAAATTTCTCCAAAAGTGACAAAAAAATTGATACACGAAAATCGGAAGTGCTGAATAGATTGTAATGAAAATCACGGCCAACCAAAACGATGTCAACGACATATTGCAGTCGTTTCGATATCTCCTGTTATCATNACAATGCACTGATGATTTTAACCGGGANTTATCAAACGTCTGCAATACCGTTTTTACTCGACTGTAAGCCGCACTTCACCATATAGATTACCTAAGCCTCTGNGNTANTTTTATGTATAGCATGTTTCGTGTTTGATTAGCAACCCTGGTGATGATGATTCACCATCACAACTGCCTTCTGTTCATCATAATCCCTCCTGTGACGGAGTGTGGACATGATGCTGAAGAGAGGAAAGATAATGCGGAAAGGGGGTGTGTTCAACAAACCATANGCAAGGAAAGACAGGGCGTCATCCAGACAAGCTAAAAAAAAGTCTAAGCTGCCCTTTATTGTAAGACGCACGAAATGATGAAAAAAAACTTTACAAGCCGCGGTTTACAATCGAGTAAATACGAAACGTTGTTGATATCGCTTTTATTCAGGGACGGATCCAGCCAGTAACTTTAGGGGGGGGGCTATTTCAGTAATATTTGGTAATACAGTCTCATAACAGCTTCGCTACTATAAGAGAGATNAAGTATGCTTCACAAAACTGTTGTGACAAAACAATAGACGACCAAATGACCCTATATCGTGAATGTTGTTTTCCGAATTGTACAAACTTATGGTGAAGAAGGTTACTTTCGTAGGTTTTAGGGGGCGATCGCCCCCCTTGATCCGCCCTTGTTTTCATTGGATGTGATTTTCATTATAATGACAAAAATTGTTTGCCGATTTCCGCTTGCATCAAATTACAATCTTTTTCACTGGCATATCTTTTCCTAAAAACGCGTTATTGAATTTACTTAAAACTACAGCTAGGGAATTGGGGTGATAAGCAGAAAATCTATTGTCTAAAATTACCTTTGTGATAGTCAACGCGCATGCAAGCCGGTACGTTCACGGCTAGGGCAACATAAGAACCGTCTCCAGAACATTTATTTTAATCTATAGTATAAGCTTTTGAACAAAATCCCTTGGCGCGATTCAGCGGCTGGCTATTTCCTCAAAGACAACAACTCGTTTTCTAAAATTAGAAATGAAAGCCACTGGTCTTCGTGAGTGGATTGTATCGGTTGAACTGCTGATTGGTTCTTCTTAGAGTCCTTCGAATTGCGTGAAGAACGGAGAAGTGTTAATACAACGTCTTTTTAGCTCATTTTGTTGTAAGTTTCATGTCTAACAACCAAATGTTTATAGAATCAGAATCAGCGGTGAAAAATCAATCAGATCCACTGGGATTCGCCCGTAGCGACGACTGGCAAACAACGTACACAGCGGAAAGCAATGCACAAGACCAACGCAATATTTGATGATAGAGGTGGTGTATGAATAGGTTGCTATACGAAAACGTAAGAAATTTGACTTGTTGTTTCTGACAAAATCGAGTCTTTAATCACACGCGCCTCAGCACACGGTTGCACGTTTTCACATATCGCATCGCGGCAAAAACGTAACTTGGAAAGAGTTTTCATTCAGGTTTGCTCTTACGCAATGCTTCCCCTTGAAAATCGTTTCTCATGAACATGTGAAAAAGATTCTGAAATGCCATCAATGTCCACCATGCACTCATAAAAACGAAATACCATGGCTCCTGGATTTGGAGGCCCGCTCTCGCGTATGTAAACTTACTCATTGGGAAATTAGAGGGTACTTGGGGATCCTCAAACGTCGGTCGAAGTAGGAAAGGAATGGATTTTTCACAAAACGCTGTTTAAAAACGCAGTGTTACATTTAATCTGCTATAGATGCAAAGCACTCAATAAGTTTTGCCTGCGTGTCCCAGCTGTGATAGCTACCACCAAGCACCAACTCGAAAAATGAAAACAAAGTACGTGAAAAGACAATACCAGCCTGGTTCTCTGTTCAAACAATATGCTTTGCATTAGGAAGGTTTGGATGGAAGCTTCCTGGTTTTAAATCATTGTTAGTTTCTGTCGTCACCTAGGGTCATAAATCCTGACCTAATAACTGTTATCGTAAGTTCTAGCGGCACAGACCGGAAATTTAGAAAGAGTTCACGACATTAACTGCGAACCCAACTGCAATGGTTTGGCAATGAGATGACAAAGTCACACGATAATGCGAGTTCTCCTGACTCGCTCTCGAGAAAACGCCCAAAGGCCCGCCGAACACCTTGTGACTGCCTTGTGTCCGACGTGGCTTTGTCGCTCCTGCAGAATTTTAAGAGATTGCTTAGAACCGCAAGGTGTGAAAGCTTCGAAGGTTCTTTGGATAATTTCATTCGCAACCCGTTCGTGTTCCATTTTCACACCGAAAACTCTGCATGCTGTAGCTTCTCCGCTCATCACTATCCGACACCCTCGCTGAAATGTTGACTTGGAATCACTCGACAACAAAAATAAAAGACCCGGACATGACTCGATAAGCAGTTGTGACTAGAATTTGGCTTGAAGCGCATTGCGAATAACTCTTAATCAGCTTCGACTCGGAGCGGTACCTCGAACTCAGATTGACTTTCTGTATAGCATGTCTAAAATATAGAGCCCTCTTTCTGAGAGTTTGCCTCGGGTACCTAAATTCTAGTATCCACATTTGCATACAACAAAGAACAAATTCCACACAAAGGACCGCGGAGCCCCCACAAGCGCCGGGCCAGTAGCTCAAGGTCGCGAGACATTCGTTTGTCATTATATGACGCAACAATGAAAGGAGTCGTCAATTTATGGTCAAATAACAGAAAGAAATTAGAATTTTCAATCTACTGCAAAGATCTTGGGACGTTTCACATTTGTTTGCTTTTGGCCCACACTGCAGTTCTGCCAGTACGATTTTTGCCATCAAACAATAGGCCACACTTGCATTTTTTCTTTATTTAACATTGATATCTCCTACTCAGGACATGTTTACTATTTTTGTGCAAACGTTGAGAAAGGCAGCACAAAGTGGGGAGTGATGTCTCTTTCCAATAAAGAATTTTAACCTAACAGATTACTGTGCACTGGATGTTTATTTACTGGGAGTAGCTTGCACAAAATTTTCTTTATCAAATATGATTAACCAGGCATCTCCTTATGAAGAACGTTGCCGGATTTTAGGTAGAGCGTATTTAACACGCATGAAGATTCACGACATGATATATCAAACGGTGTAATAGATAGTTGTGGAAAGATCTTTCTCACCCTTTAGTTACTTGTCCAACTTATAAATGACTTTTCCTGGTTAAAACGTTTCTGTTGTTTGAGCAAAGCAACCAAATTTCAAATTTGAAATCGATTGAAAAAGACTTGTATATTGTACCTCACGCGAGTAATTCGAGAGCGATTTCACTGGACGTACTGCAGAGTCCAGCGTAATCGAACCTGGATTTGTTCCACAGATGCAAACACCCAGCGCTGTGGTCTTCACATTTATTACAGTATGTCATTCGTTTATCGAAAGAACCTGAAAATACTGCACGACGAGGGTCGCACCATCGCGCATATATGGCGTTGAAAGAGGAAATGGGCACATGGTGTGAGAGCGACTTCAAAAGTGATAACAGTGTGCCTTTTAAATCTTTGACAGCACACGAGCAGCCGGAAGAAATCTAAAAATCTTTTTTCATGTAGGCAAAAGGCACTAATCACGAACGAAAATACGGCATGAGCAAAACGAAGCTCAGTGTGTGCCCAGCACTGTTACAGCTTACCTTACAACATGTTTGAGGAAAACGAGGGATTTTTCTACGAGCGGAAAGTATTTTTTATGTTTAAGTCGAAAACGTTTACAACCATTAAATGCTTGTTACTTCTGCCACATTGATAAGTGGCGACAGAAATAAGAAAATTCGCTCATTGGTACAAAAACATGTTTATTTGCTTGATTCAAGTTGTTGAAGCACGTGAGACCAGAATAAAACCATTCTGAAGACGTGAAAGTTTTCCGTGATGCTGGCAAAACGTCAACAGGAAACGTGGTTAAGCCGTGGATGTATGCCGAGAAGCAAAGAACACTACATTGGCAATTTTCTTCATTTGTAAAGCAGAATGAGAACAATGTTTGTTGGATTAACTTAAAAATTTCTTACCACGCAGAACGTGAACAATGGCAGGATTGCAATTTGGCGTTGACGTCTGACACAGTTAGTCGGCTTTTTGCTGTAAGGAATCCTGCGTGTGAAGCGATATGGATTATGCCTTGTGCAATATGTTCTGAAGGCAGGTTTCATTATTATTGTCATTAGTCCTCAGTTATAATAATGAGTCACGAGCAACGAATCAGTTTCACGAGCAAACGTTATGACTCAGTGAAGATTTCGCACCTCCACTGTATTCCATTAAGTTTCAACTCGCTTAACTTTGCCGGCTGGCAGGCAGGAGTTCAAATATTCCTTTCCTAACAATGTTCAAAGCGTGTGCGCTTCATTAAAAATATCTATTTTTTCAGCCACCAGAAGGGCATTGTTAATGAAAGTGCAATTGTCGCACTCTTAGGTTCGACACCTNGTGTCAAGCNAAATTTCTGACCTTTGGGAAATTTCTGACCTATAATCGTTTGTCAGTTAGTTTGCTTCTCAGAGTAAAGGAATAAAGATTGGCGATTACTTTTTTGATGTGTAGTGTTGTGTAAAACAAAACTTTTTGGTTAGATGTCAGATACCCACAACCAGGATTTTTTCCAGGGGGGGCACTAGGGGATTTTTCCAAAATTTTTCCAGGGGGGACCAAAAGTAGCGATATTTGTTTTTCCCACTTAAAACTAAGAAAACAACTTTTTTTGCCAAATATTTCAAAATCCAGGAGTGGTGGCCTTGGCCCCCCTTTCCGACGCCCATGCGCACAACAAGCTACCTCAAGAGAATAATCGTAACCACTGCAAATATTGGACTTAGTGTTAGACCTCAATTATATTTCTTTTTCTAATCGTAACCCAAACCCTAACTGTACCCACTCACCTAAACACCAAACCCTAAGTCCTAATAATCAGTTTTCCCAGCGTATTTGACATGTAGAATATTACTTTGTGCATGCGCATATGGCGTGAAGACAGAAATTTCGCTTGACACCGGTAAGGAATCAATCATGACGTCGTTGTAGCCAAGTTACAGCAGTGTCGATACCAGCAATCTGTTTTAATTACAGTAGCTGAAAGGCATCCGTGGTAGAGCTGGCGAGTCGCCAATAGCAGTTCACGTCACCTTTGTGAAACTGTATAACAACAGTAAATATGTCAATCTATTTAATGACGTCTGGGAAGGCCTAGGCATTGTTATTATTTTTAGAGAAAGCACCAATTAATGGTTTGTAAGAGTGTCTTCGAAAATCGTGTATGCGAACCAAGGTCGCTTGACTTGTTTATGGTAAGTTGTGATGCACACTATGTCATAAAATGAGCAAATCAACCATGAGATATACTTCGTCAGGTTAAATTTTCAAAAAGTTGTTGCTAATGGTCAGATGCCAATTTATAGATAATATTTAAAAACGGCCAAATGTCACGAGATGTTATAGCCCCAATTCATTTATTTCAAGCACACGCATGTTCTACTAGTTTTTCCTACTAAAAGTTTCTTTGATAACTTAAACTGAGAGGTTTCAGTTAGGTAATATCATCACACCTTGAGTCACTTCGCAAGAAGCTGACATCAAGCGTCTCGCTCTTGAGGCGGCTTGCTGACCCCGGCTGGGTGCTGGAGCAACAACTCTGCGAACAGCCACCCTAGCCCTGGTGCATGCAACCGCAGAGTACTGCGCTCCTGTCTGGTGCCGCAGTGCTCATACCCGAGTTTTCGATCCCGCCATCAACGACGCCTTGCAAATTGTGTCTGGACGCCTACGTTCTACACCAGCGAACAACCTTCCACTCCTCGCAGGCATCCAACCTGCTGAGCTTCGTCGCAATGGAACCACGTTGTCTCTAACACGCCGTGCCATGGAGCCTGGACACCTGCTCCACTGACCGCTCACCTGCCCATAGAGTGCAGATGCACGGCGCCTCAAATCGAGGCTCCCATCTGCACCCACCGTACAACAACACAACAGTTCATCTGACAAAAATAACATACGTGCGACGAACTGGGCGGATCACCGATGGAATGCGGAGCGGACGGACAACCCCACAAGGCTCCGCATTTTCATCCCCGACACCGGCACTCATTCCCCGGAACGACCCTCCCAAGAAGAGCCTGGGTCCAGCTTAACCGCCTCCGCACCGGTGTCGGACGTTTCCGCACCTGCTTGTAGAAGTGGTGTGTGGCCTCCTCTGCGGCGTTTGAGTGTGGTCCAGAAGAACAAACCGTCCACCATGTTGTCCTCCAATATCAATTCCATCGACCTCCTCATGGACTACACGGCCTGACGGTTCTGGGCGTTGAGACAATCGAATCGCTGCTCAACATTTGCCCCGAAATCTAGTGCGGTCAAGCAGTGGTTAGAAGAACTGGCTCAAAAGAAGAAGAACCGTCACTTGACTTGTTTGCTTGGTCTCCAAGTGATATATAAAAAATTCATCTCCACGTGACGTATAAAATTTCCTTCTTATTAAAATTCCAAATAGTCTTTTTCGTTCCAACGGTGTGGCTAGCTGTGGGCAACGCTGCGCAGAAGGGATGTAGGTTGTACCGCACTGATATTGTTTGTTGTCGGGTACTACTGTGTGGACGTATGCAAACGTGCGGCTTATATCATGCCAGAAATTGCAGTGAGCGAAATGCTCATCAAATGACATTGTGCGGCTGCTCAACTGTCAAGGCGTATGCTCTACGTGTCAGTTTCGTCGTGTGATTGGCTCAACCGCCGAGTAAAAGAGTAGGTTTCAGAATCAAAACACCGACTAAAAAGAGTGTAATCAAGTAAAACAAAAAAGATCGTCTAGACCCCGGCGGCCGACCAGTCAGAGACCAAGAGCCACATTTCTTACTGTGTTACCGCAAAGAGCCACATCGCACACACGAACATCATCCCATCTCTTCTTCACGCACACAAATGCCTTTGCTCAGGTATATTTATTGTAACTGCACAAGCGACCAAGCACGCTTTCACGCAATCCCTGTGTAAGCCTCACCCCGACTTTCAAGGTGAACAATTAGTACAAAATATTGCGACTTAAACATGAATGAATATGGTAATCTATTTACGTAAGAGCCGCGTGAAACCAGGCTAAGAGCCGCGGGTTGTCCCTGAGCTCAAACATCTTTTTCTGTTGAATTAATGCAATTATAGAAAGACGTGTGATGGAATACAGCATTTGAAACCATTTTCGAACGCGTAACCGATTATTAGCCAAATATACCCTTGTGATGAGCAAGTAAAAATATAATAACTCTCGTTCACGTAAGGAAAACGTTCTCAGGTGAAAAGTGAGTGTAGATCACTTGAACTAGTGGTGTGTGGTACCAAGAAATCTGCCGTGAAAGTACTTTTGCAAATTTATTGAAACAAGACTCACGGGATACTTAGGATCGAAATCTTACAGTTCCTTGGTTTTATAGATTTTCTGAAGGTTTGTTTGTTTCTTGCAGCTCTTTTAGTAAACTTAAGAGTTTTACAGTGTAGTTACACTCGGGATTAATTTAAAAAGCTCAAATATGAACAAAACAACTGCCGTTAGAGACGTTTTGGAAAGCGGATGGGACAAAGTTTTTGAGTTCTTCGGCCACGATGAAAAAAACACTTTCATTTTGGGTAAGTCCACTTGTGGCCGCATTGGCGTTGCATGCTTGTTGTATATTTTTCCTGTAACTTCCCCGTGTTTGTGCAGTTGATCTGCAGCAAATGTACAATTCAGGGTTGTTGATTTAATCCCGCTGTTTTTCATGGTCGGTGCTTCTCTGTGGATAAAAGAATGTATGTTTCATGAAGTTATCTCACCAGTCGGAAGTAATTTTGACATGAGTCCTCCCGTTTAGATTTATTGTGTTTTTTCAGGCAGCGTAGATTTACTTGTAAACGTGGAGATTTCCTTAAAAATAGTATTTCATGCATTAGGTATGTAATTAAAAAGGCCTCAAAAATTTTGCTGCCAGATTTTGCACGGAAAAATTTTAAAAGTGTTTTCTGGATTGAGGTGTCTGTAAGTTCGCTTTGACCCTGGAAAAATGTCAGACATACCAAGGTTTGCACAAGGGTCTGCTAAAATGTGAAGCATGACGATTGCTTAGAATTACACGGATTGNTCAAGGTTTCGTTTACATTTCCAATGGAAAAAGTTTGCATTATTAAAAGTATCTTTTAAATGAGATAGCGTAAGTTTAAATTGCTTAGTCCATGAAAACACAAATAAATCAATTTAATTAGAACGTAGCTGTGATTTTACCACTAGAGTCAGCAGGTTACATTTCCAGAAAATTATGTCATAGTGAGTTATCAACAGCCAAATCCATAAATATCCTTTGAGGAATTTTGATAACGATTTCGCCATATTAATGTAATATGCTTACCTACAGGTTCAATCATAGCGTTGGTGGTTCCCTTCTGTCTGTTCAACGCCTTTTTCCTATTTGCGGATTTGTCTGGAATGTTACCGGTACTGAATGATTACAAAGTTCAAAAGCTGAAAAACAACCCGGTACGTAACTTCCTTTAATTAAAATTTGATTGGGTGAAAACAACCTGTTTCTGTTACGCTTGTGCGAGAGAAAAGAAAGCAAGGTCTGACCAACAACGCTAACTGCATCTTTTCTTGCTGCTGTTGGTTACATTCGCCATCCACACTTGCAGTTCCTACTATCAGGCCCATTGCCAGAGCTGAATATTTGGAGGGTCATCAGATTTTTTGAGGTGGAGAATTTTTATTATTGTAATTGCATTCTAAACATTTGGGTAAATCTATATGTCTGACCAGCATTTTTTATTTAGAAGCGAAAACATGCTCTACCCCTTGTACAACAGGAGTAACAGCTGTGCCTCGGCTGAACGTGGCTGAAATCAATAATTAATCAAGATTTGACTGCGATGAGACCGAATATATTGCGCTACGTGGTGAAAGAAAAGTAACGGGCATTTGGACGTATGCGGCGCAATGAATAAGCTCATGCTGCGGATTTGTCGTTAAAAATGTCCAAAATGATTTTTGTGGGGCCAGTGCCCCGACGCCCTCCGTGGCCATGAGCCTGGTTCCTAGCAAAGAAAGCCATATCAGTCTAATGACTAGTCAGGGGCAATGGTCAGCTTACGCTGCATAGCGCAGCCGATGCGCATTACTTTCAATGATGCTTCGTTTAGTATCCAAACGTATGAGAAAACAATAGTTTCTGGAATTGAAACTACTCGTCTATATGGACAAAAGGTTTGGTTAATCTGGTTGTGAGATTCCTTACTTTGTATTCATGAAAGTGGACATTTATGAAGTAAAAATGAAAAGCGTGAAAGTCACTGATGATGTATGATAAACTGTGAAAGTTTTTGTCGAAGGCGATGATTGCAGTAGCCAGTACTTTGCTTATTCATTTATTTTGGTCCTTCATTTAAGACGAGTTGCATAATCTCAAGCGAATTTCCAGCAGTTGTGCCACCTTGGCTGAAAATGCGTCCACCACGATTTTCCCACAGGTCGACAGAGCAAAGCTCAAGAGATGCATCAAAATTTCATTGACGAATGAACTCACGAACTGCGCTCTTGTCGTCGCCTTCTACCCACTGTTGAAGCAATGCGGTGTGTCGTGCACCAACCCCCTTCCTCCTCTGTGGAGAGCAATTGCTGACTACGCCCTTCTCGTGCTTGGAGGAGAGGTCATCTTTTACTATTCGCACAGGTGATTAGTTTTTTTCTGGTCTAACCTAGTGATGAAGTAGTGAACTTCTTCGAGTTCAATGAATAGCAAAACGAGTATTAAACAGGGACATATTGTACTGTAAGTCGTCTGTCAACTACAGCCGTTACGCCAATAAGACCTATTTTAGCTTTGAGAGGGTTTGCGAGTGATATTGCGCTTATAGCGGACTTTTAAAAGAATGACTGCTTTGTATTGAAACAACAGGATTACCTGAGGTTATCCAATTCATATAAAACTATGAAATCGACTCAAAGGAAGTGACGTTCCTTCTGGAATCGGATGAATCAGTTCAAACATTTCGATTCCATTCCCGAATGCCCACCGATACAGTGCACGTGTAACGCAAGCTGTAAACGTGCTTATCAAACATATTTCTCACATTTCTAATCAACCCCGAGTCTAGGGTATGTTTCCTAAACAAACACGTTTTTACAGACTTTTTCGATATTCTTGTGATTTATGAACATCGTCCCACTACTCGGCATACAGTAAATCGTATTATTACAGTTGTTATCAACTTTTTCTGGTGATGCACTCTTTGGGAAACACTTTGTCTATCAAGTCCCCTTGAGTGTAATCATGAGCACAAACATTAGAAATGTACCTATAATTATTGTACTTTTCCGTTAAAATTTCATAATAAGCACACTCAACAAATTTTCAAAAAATTCGTGTACCGTTCGAGTTCTGTACACCTTTGCATACCTCAATTTGAGAACCACTGCCCTGTTAGAAAACAACAAAAACGCGCTTAGAACAGATGTTTTATATTCATCGGAACAATAGTTCGTCCTGTTGGCAAACACAACTAGTGTTTATTGGTTCTGCTAGTGCAACATTATCTTGTGACAAGATAGCTGGCAAACCTACTGATTAGTTTTGTCTTCAAGGAGATTGTTACTTTACCTTAAAAGAACTACGAGGCTTGTGTGCGTTGAGAAAAACATATTGGTTGCTTATGCATGTTATGAATATATGCACGGTGTCCTTTATTTCATTTTGATCGCAAAACGTCGCCTGCTCGTAAATCCCAAACGCATTCCAGAAAGCATTTTTTAATTTTTCTACTTTATCTGCTGCGTACACAACGACATTTTGGTTGATTTGGTTTTTGTAAATGTTTTTCAACATTGTTTCAAATTGTTTTTTTGCGCAGAATGATTTGATCTGCTGCTGTGTGCAAATCACAAATGTTTCTTATTCATATAGGATTTTGATACTTTTAGATGATTGCGTTCGTTTGACATAAAGCAGTGTGTTACGCGGCAGTGTGTTAAACTTGAGTGTATTAAACGGCACTTGAGTGTGTTAAACGGCAGTGTGTTAAAAGCAGTGTGTTAAACTTGACTTTAGTCGAAGCTTGCATTAGAATAACGTTAACTTTTCCAAATAAAGTACGGAACTGAATTTTGTTTTGAAAAATGACACGCTCCATTTTCACAAGCTTCTCAACAGTAGAATCTAATATAAAAAGGCCATTTTTCTTGAATTTATTTTGCATTAGAAGTCACACCTAGATAAACTCGTTTAGTTTGCTTCCTATCCCCACAACACGGTTCGATCCACGTTAGTTATTTTTGTCAAGTAAAAAAGTGATACGGAAGATCTTGCGTCCACAAAAGACTAACACTTCACAATATTCTATTTCTAGTTAGAATGAAGGAGATAAAAACCATTGAATTTCCTAAACCAGGTGTGGGCAAACTGCAGACCGGATGGCTGAAGATTTTTGCGGACCTCGTATGCACAATGCACAGTTTTGGTATTTTTTGTGCTGATCGAGTAGCAATGACGTATTAAAAGTCACTTCCATTCGACAAATATGTAGTACGATAGTCGAGTGCATTGTGATCTCAGCAGGCATGTTCAGATTTAGACCAGCATATGTCCCGCTCAAATTTAGACCAGCATATGTCCCGTCCAAATGGTGCACTGAACCAAAAATCATGTCATTATTTCAACCAGAGTCGCACATTCTTTTAATGAGGACTGTGTATTGAATTGCTTACTTTGATCTTAGAAAACTAAATTTAGCTTAAGCTAATGTACTGGAAGCGTTCGAATCGTACCTGCAATTATAATAGCCGTATGTGGACTACTTTTACTACAACGAAAACCTATAAACTGGGCAGCACAAAACCTTCAACTGGGCCGCATGCAGCCCACGGATTGGACATAGCAGATCTAGACCTATCGGTTGTAGATCTCACAGCTCCAACCGTTATCTCTAACAAGTCTTATATAAAAATTATAATTTGTAGAAGCTGGTCCTTTGCTTGGTGGCTCTCATTGAAGAACGTTTGACCACCCCTGCCCTAAATGATGATAATTTTCTTATTCACGTAGATTACATGTACAGTATCACACCTGAAATGCCAGCGAATGATACTTTCAAATATTAAATATACTGTATTGGCAAAACTCCCCTCACTTTAAGGATTAGTTTTGATGAAAAAAAACATTCAATTGCAACCGATTCAGGAGTGTTTCAAACTCCAACTCAAGGTGACCAAGTACTTTAATCATCACAAAGTTCACGTCCATTCCACCCTAATGTATATGGATAGCATTTGCTCGCTTGTATGGTGGCTGTATCCTTATATGAAAAAGTGGACTTTGCGTGCTTTTTAACCAAAGGAAGTTTTACGATGCCAAATGTTAGCTCTGTTTTAGGCTCAGAAAAACGGCTCTGGCAGACCGTACCAACTCACATCCCTTCCCATTACACCTGCGCCACATCGCGCCGGTTTTTGCTAACTTCTTCGTTGAATGATGATTTTTATTCGGCTCGTGACAAAAAAACATGATGCGGCAAACGGTTATGAAAATCTCTGTTCTGCCCATTCATTAAGCTAACCAGTAGAAATGGTGCCTAAACAAGAACCCTGGAATACTTCAAAGATGCTTCACACGCCATTGAACAATGGATTCCAAAAAAAGTTTTTTGCTTTCATCACCCAATTGCAGAGCAGGTCTACCTTCAATTTTAGGCAAACCGAATCGTTTTGTCATCTGCCAAGTGCAAGCTCTTCAGCAGACACTGTTTCTCTCACCTGGCAAGGAACATGCTCTCGTTTGCCGCTCACCAGCTGACGTCACGTGCACTGACGTGGTAGGATTCGATGCGCACCGAGCAGCTGTGGTGGCGCCGTAGGTCGGTGCGTGCTTAAATGTAACAACTTCCGTACAGACTTCTGCACTGGCCGCCTTTGTACAAACGCTTCCACAAATTGCACCATGAATGGACGGCGCCGGTCAGCATATCGACGTCCTATTCGCATCCAGTTGATAATTTAGTGAGTATTTCAGGGTGAGTTCATTCTCCGCCAAAGCCGCGGAATACCGACTTTTGCCGATCTTTCGAAGCCAAACCTTGGTTGTATTTCAGTGCTATGCAAACGTTTGCATCTTTTCAGTTCTCTCGTTTAGTTTGTGTTTCAAATTTTTCTGTTTGGTCGGCATGGTTACATTTTCTAAAACAGATCTTTTTTCAGTTGACTCGCACCATGATTTTCTGTAGCAGATTCCGTCCAGAAAATGTCACCTGGAATTTATATGAAAAGCAGTCGTTTGCGAAACTTGGACCGTGTGGCAATCTAACGCAGTGATAACGTTGCCGTCATTTTGAAAGGTCAAGCCCATAAGTCTGCTGGGCTGCATTAAACAACATTTAGAGCGTCAGCATTCGGGAAATCCTCTTCCCAAATACGCAGATTCTATGTAACTCAATCGAGAAAGCAAAATAGAAAATACAATTAGTATTAGGTGAAAAAACTACAAATTTTACCTGTCTATGCTGTCTATGTTCACCAATAAAGTTTCGTATGACTTTATTAAGGACCTGCGTGTGTAAAACGTGTTTGTTCGCTACAACTTGATGTTAAAAATCACCTTTTTCTTTTGAAGTCTCATGATTTCAATCCGACCTTTGGCCCTTGACACACTTTACTTCCTGAGTTGTTTTAAGCTTTGAACTGTAAACGCCTGTTCTCAGCACCTTCAATTTTCATTAACAAAGAAAAAACAAATTACGCGGATGTCAAAAACATCATTAAACAAATCTTAGACGTCAATTTTCAGTGTACTAACATTTTGAGTTGGGTTTGTGCTGCTCTACCGCAACGTTGCAAGCACTCCAAACTGTCAGCGTTGACAAGCTGTCCTGTGCAGGTCATGAAGCTGTAGGGTTACCACAAACCACCAGAAGCATCCTTTTGAACGAAATAAAGCGGAGTACAGAACTAATGGACAATAACTTTGAATGGAGAATCCTCCTTTCAAATCATAGTTTACCAACGTTTTTCTTTCATCAATTCTCTGCGGCACCTTGCATTTGCCATAAGATTTTTAGACCTGCAGGAGTGCACGCCACGAAAACAATTACGAAATACATCAAGCCTTGAAAAACTGCAATTTGAAGTGTGCCAAAGTTCCTCTATTGATAAGTTCTGAATTGTGTGTGTGAAATTCTACTCACAAGAAACGATTTCGATTGCTTTTATGTGTAAACTAAAATGTAATGATTTGTCTATAAAATATAAACAAACACTGACTCCGCCACTCATGATGAAAAAAATTAAATGAATGGAAGGGTGAAACAGAATAAGTTTCAGCGAAGCTGTAATCTTCGCTGAATTGCATGATTTGCGGATCAAGCCCTGATTAATTGTCAGAGCTGGTTGTTGTTTTGATCCACATATCTTTGTGACTGTTACGCCACTCTTATGGTTCGGTTTATCAGAGGTTTGGGACACTGCTGAGCATTACTTCGCATGGCATCAACTGAAAAGGTACAGATGGTGGTTATTTGCGCATCTAACTCATGAAGTCTTTCCGCTTAATGGCAGAACAAGGCTGCGTTCCATAATATATTTGTTAATCACGTTTCAGTTGCACGTATTCTGAAATTCGAATAAAGTCTGCAACGTGTGCATTAACTGCAGTAGAGTGGTTCGTTATAGTTCGCTTGTGGAGCTAAGAGAAGTATCAAAAAACTACATACGTTGTTGACCACTGCAANCGGCTAATAGTTCGCCCAAANTCAAAGCAAACTGCTGCGACCTTGAGTAAAGTTGTCATATAATCTTTTCAGTTATAACTGTACAGTAGTACCACAAATCGAAGGCTGTCGATATATCTCACNGCAAAGTATATCTACCGTAACATATCAATGGCTCTTTTGCTGCATTTTATTGATTGATAAGCACGTACAAGGTTTTCTTTGCATGAAACTGCCAATCACATACCACCTCGTATTCAAAAAGTACGAGGTTACACGCGCCATGCACGCGTTAGCGCCACGTTATTCACTTACGCTCTGCATGTTCGCGACTTAACAAAGCGTGCACTGGCCTATTGAGTATCAAAGCGTATTGCAAAGGTTGTTTGCACTGCTGGCAAGAAACGCACTCACTTGATGTTAAAAGTGAAATCTTTAACACGATTTCTAGGCATCATAACCCGTACCCCTACCTTACATTTCTCGTATCCCAGAAAATGCAGGTTCCCTCGGTTGGCAACCACTGTTTTGAATGATTGTGGGTTACGTAGACAACTTTGCAGACGATAATACTGGCAGCAGAAATGATTCGGAATTTAAGATTTTTTGTCTAGCAAACACGCTTCTCCAACAAAACAGTGAAATCTTCGCAGTTTAACTTAAATAATAATCAATTTAACAATCATCCAAACTGATCAAAAAGTAATACACTTAGCTTGAATGTCCGAGAGATGCAGAAAACAACGCTGTCCTAAACATACGTTTTCCTCTTAATAAGTAATGATCTAAACTATTTCCGCACCGATTCATCTAAATGTTTTCATTTTGCAGTTTACCAAGTTCATGCCTTATTTCATACCACCGATGATTTTTGGAACTCACCTCAGCCTGGTATGGATAAGGATTTTCATGGGTCAAATGGCAACAGTGGTGGTCCACTCCGGATATCATCTTCCATTTCTCCCCTCTCCTCAATATCACGACTACCATCACATGAGGTATGTTGTAAAGCCATAAAAATCCAAACGTTTCAAAAAAGGTTTTTATCCACAAACACCGTAAATTGGTTTGTTTGAAAAAGCCCTAATTGAAATTCAAAATTTTTTCTGGGGTTTAGCTCAGTGTTCTAATCGATTTTATTTAAGTGATGAAGTGCTTAAAATATATTATCTGAGATAAATACATTATTTCTTTATACCACATATTCTCTCACAGGTTCAACGAATGCTTTGGAGAGATTGCAATTTTCGACTGGTTGCACTCGACTGATTCCCAGTTTCGGAAATCCGTTCATTACAAGCGTCACTTGACCTACTACGGGCTGTCGCCGATCACCGAGCGCTTCCCATCCGAAAATGACAAAGACAGTTAAATGACGTCAGGCACGCTAATGCCCATATTGTATATTCGCTTTATCCCACAAAACCACGAAATTTGAAAAACGAAAAAGATTGACCGTGCTATATTAACTTCAATTAGGCTATCAGCATGCCTGGCTGTAAATATCTTGCACAAAAACGTTTTTGTATTAAAGTAAACATGAAAACATCGAATATAATCAATTTTTGAATTAATGGCAATTACTGCATTACCCTAACTTGATTTATAATTGTGCATAAAGTTGTAGATAAGGCGGTACGGCCCTCGTTTGACTTCTGAGCAGGACGTTTGTAGCCTGAAAGGTTTCCTGTTCGACCGGAACGAAAAATGATTCACAGTTGGGTTCGTGATCAAATGCAGTCGGTTTTAAACGCAGTTGTATTTCGTTTTTGAGTTGATGCAAAAATCATTTGGCACACCTAGTTGTTCGAAATATACAAGAAAATTAATATTTGGTCAAACAACAGCAGTTGGCTACAACGGTTTATCACCTAACCAAAACGCGCTTTTCGCCATCAGTAGCGTATCTGCGTTTAATGGCTGATAACATTTTAACACGAATTTTTTTTTACTATGCACAGTTTCAAGTATCTCTTTTTCTTCATTTTGATAATTGGTGAGATGAAATTGGGTGAAAACATCGAGCGACACTTGTAATGTTTTACGGTTAAATTATAGGTTACAGCTGATTTTTAGTAGTGGGTAAATTGTTAGTACAACCACACCATATGCGGTTGCTAAAGTGTGCAGTATCGTTCAAAACAATTCCTATGGATGCACTTATGGAGACGTCAGGTGTCACAAAAAAACAGCTATAAAAAGAACACAATCTAATTCCATTTGGAACTGCCTCCCAGCTGGTGATGTTAAGATTTGGACAAGGTTCTGATTGCAGGTTTTGATCTTTGGATAACAGATTCGATTATAATTAAGCGAAATCCAGTTCTTTCTAAATCTCGCTGTTGACTCGTGCTGGGCGAAAATCGAAAATTAGAACTATATATATGGAAATCCAGTGCATTGAAAAGGATGATTATGCAGCAAGCTTGCTATTGCGATTCTACCGTAGGTAATTGTATCCAGAAATAAACGCATTTCTTTCACCTTGTTTACAAAAAATATCTGTAAAATATTGATACCTTCAAGCAGTCCCGTCGCCGCGGGGGGTTTTTGGGGTCTCAACCCCCGAACAAAGCTTCAAGCCACCCCAAATTGAAATATGAGACACTACAAATCACTTGAGTTTTTGTCAATTTTTAGTGTCAAGCCCTCCCCGCACAAACCCAATGCCCCTCCGCAGAAACACAAAGCCCCCCTATTAAAAACGTTCTGGCGACGGTTCTGCCTTCAGGTCTTCTTTGAACGCGTATCTGAGCTTCATTTGTTTTACAAAAAACGTAAAGCCTTTCAAGATCTTCCCCTACATATCATTTTTAAGCTGGGAGCAAAAGGACTCACTTAAAATTTTCATTTCGTGAGCGTTTGTTAGCCACTAGCAACGCGTGTTTTTTTGCTGATAAATGTAACCTATGTTAGTGTTTTGTGCGCGTTGTTCAGAACTGACCAATGCCTATAGAAAAGGTATAACATCGTGGATAGCTCAAACAAATGTGTTGGCCGAAACGTAAGCAAAGACAGCGCTGGTTGCTTTTAAAAAAAGTGTTAACAAAGCAATTTCTTGACGCTACCATGCCTAAGAAAATTGAGCTATCAGTACAGACGTCGCTTTCGATCAATGAACAAAAAGTTTCAGCTATGCATCTTTGGCAGCTGCATTACCTGGTTTTCCAATTTCTTTGGTAAAATGCCGTGAATGTTTGAGGCGATCCGTTGTTCCTGTGTAACATCGGTGCCATGGTGCATTTCGCACATTTTGCCGTAGCGCTACCTCTCGTGAGCAAAGTTGTTTTCAATTTATTCGAACGTGTCGTAAGCGCTGTCGTATCAAGGTGACTTAACGTTGTTCTCAATATCAGGAAGTCGCGATAACGTTGTTACGTCAGTAACCATATCCAACCTAATGCACCATGCGTCGACAAATTTCCTGTCCGCGTCTAGAATACAATGATCCATTTTACAATTACGAAAGTGGACTCGTGTTCAGGCTCGACTTGGTAATGTCCGCAAGCGGAGGATGCAGTCAGAAAAGTCTGTAAACTCCATCGTTTGTTTGAGCTCCACGGCACTTACATTTAGCGCAAACCTGGTTGGCTGTTGGCGAAGATGATGCTGAAGATTTAGCATTTAACACCTCAGNGTCGAAGACGTGTTGAACAATGTATTTCACTTCAAATAGCAGAAAATGTCGAGGGAAAAATATCAAACAGCACCTGAACAAATCGCATACGTTAGCATCAGATGAGGATATGAGGTTGTAGGACCAACTACAACTGCCAGTACTGTAGTTTAGATATGCTTTTTCATTGAAACCAACGTAACATTGAAATACACGTTGATTTAATGATAAATGTTTTTCTGAAAATATGAACATGCCAAGAGCGTTCGAAAACATCCTGGGAGTGAAAGTTTCAACGACATTACAGAGCAGGAGCCCAGAGAGTCTAAGTGATTTAGGTTCAATGTTTGGACTATTCCAAGTGCCAAGCAGTTGGTAAATTTGTGATCGCAGGCCTGACTACCTGGCATGTGCTAATCCAGTGTTTAGGGTTGCGGGGCTCTGCAGAAGGGAAACGTAATTTGCTGACACCCAGTAGCGAACCTATACCAATTTGCTTTGAGGTTTGATGGTATTTTGAGAATGTATTTTTTGATAACATATTGAAAAATATAGTGAGCTACCTCACAGCACCCCGGTCGGGAATCATTGTTCAAATGCAGAACAACTAGACCAGTATGCAAATCCCGATAACACAGCAGTTCGTTTGCGGAAGCAGAAATTTTTCTCGTTACCCGGTTGCACGTAGTGCCAGTAGCCTTTGAGTGAAAATCCGAAGTGACTTTTAGTGACAATCAAATATTACTTTGTGGCCGTGTCATAAAACGATTGTAACTTGCTGTTGTACTTAAAACCAAACGTGTTTTAGAAAATTTCGGGTTTAATTGGCCTGTTGCTCCCTTTTGTTGTCCTAGCTGCATCTGGTAACTAAGCGTGAGAACACATAAATTTGTGATCATTACATCATTGCTCCAACCAAAGACATTGGATTCATGAAGTTATCCTCAAATGTTTACATAGCAAATGCACCTGATTCAGTAGCATGTTTCTGACTGAATTGCTTGTAGAAAGTAATCGCTACTTTCTGATAGTCTAATTTTTTTGCTTATTCGTATAAAATTGAAACTTATGCTATCAAGATAGAATGCCATGCAGTTTTTACTGCACGTTATCTGGACGACGTAAGGAAAAAGTTCTGACTTGGACATTTATAAAGAATAAAATTGCGAATAGAATCATTCAAAGCCTAATTAAACAAGTCTTTGGCGGCTTACAACTTCACTTCCCATTCTTGAAATGTGAATAAATGTAACATCTTAAATCTTCATACAAAAGGATATCTTGCGGAGTCCCTCAGGGTAGTGTTATTTCACCTTTGCTTTTCCTTGTTTACATCAACGATATTGCAAAAGCTTCTTTATTTCACACTACTTTATTTGCTGATGATATTAATCTTCACATGTCAAACTCTTGTTTTAATGTTCTTCAGACAACTGTTAACCTTGAACTGTGTAAAATGCACAACTGGCTAAGAGCCAACAAACTTTCTCTTAACTGCAGTAAGACTAATTTTATGCTACTAAATTCTCAAAAACCCTCCTACTTCATTTAAAGTCATTATAAATAATCACTGCATTTCCCCTGACGATAAACTCAAATACCTAGATGTGCTTCTTGACAATAAGTTAAGCTGGAAACTTCATGTACACAAGGTGAAAACTCAACTAATAAGAGCTTGTGGAGTTCTAACTAAACTTAAACATTATACAACACAGTCTGTTCTGAAAGGTGTCTATAACTCATTAATCCACCACTACCTTAATTACTCAATCCTCAATTGGGGACGTGCTTCAAATGCAACTATTCAGCTTCTGATTAAGATTCAAAACAACGCAATAAAAACAATGAAACCAACCAACACGAAATCTCTAGAAGAACCTTTCCAGCATTTAGACATCTTAAGCCTTCCCAAAATGTATACTTTATCAGTGGGCAAATTCATGCACTCTTATCACAACAAACTGCTTCCAAACCACTTTGATGAATTTTTCATTCCAATCAGTTCAATTCATTATCACTCCACAAGACTAGCAACCTTTAACAACCCATTTTTACCTAACGTTAACTCTTCCTCAGGAAAAT
>JGI24021J15306_10002196_pt1 | contig 20650 bp, 14 predicted proteins | sample Ectturendosymbi1_FD_15306 | JGI IMG/M metagenome (IMG submission 15306)
TCTGCAGCCTAGATGACCCTTGGTCCTTCGCAGCCTCCAACTCCCTCATGCATTCTATACATCGATGTACTTAGAAGTCATTGCAGTTCTTCATTATAATAATCATGATGGCGTCATTCATGCGTGTGTCTTAAAAGCTTGTATTTCATCAAAGTACAGTAAATGCATTAGCGCCATCAAGCGTATACTCTATACTACCGCAANGTATATATCCTCGTCTTCTTTCGTGTATTTGTGNTTTTTTTCTCTTTNCTGCGATGCATGTTAAAAGTNNAGCGTTTTGCGTGTGGGAGTGAAGACGTTACACACAATACAATATATTTGGGCAAAAACGATGTAATGAGGGCATTTCATTTATGTGCCTCATCTGTTGTATACTGCAGGGAATACTGTATGCTGTAGGGTACTTACTTCATATTAGTAGCGTCCTCATCTTAATTAGAGCGTTTGGATGAACACATTTTGCCATACAATACAATTTGTTGCAAGTTGCTAGGGTTGCCACCGTTTTCAAACCGCAATAAAGAACAAGTAAAGTCAATCTGTTCCAGAGGACGAAAATAAGCGGATGATTAAATAAAAGGTCTTTTGTTTCTCAAACTGTAAGTACAGAAGTACAGGATAGGAGTTTTTGTTGACAACACCTAAACACTTCATGCTGTGTGTATGTACTCAGCCCACTTATAAATAAATCAATGTCTCACACAAAACAGTTTACCTGAGCCACGCACAAATTATCCTGAAACCAGCTTCTTGATGCATATTTTTATTCAAGAATTTAAGTTTCATTTTGCAATTTTGTACCATCCCCCACAAGTACCGAATGTTAAAATCAATAAATAATGTCTTTCCGAAACTAAATAGAACTTTAAACGTTGCAAATTTGCTGACCACCGACTTTAGCAGCTAAAACATTCAAAGGGCGAACCTATTTTACGAATAATTTTCAAAATAAGGGCATACTATTGTCCTTCAGCAATGTCAGAAAATGCAAGGACAAAAGATGAAAAACAAGGACTGGTCTCTGAAACAAAGGACGGTTGGCAATCCTACATGTGGCATATATATGCAGTTGAACAGAGAATGTCGTGAGACGCATGGCACAGTCATAATATAAATAATATGATAACTGCCACGTATGTCATATATACGTTTTCAAAGAAGGAAACAGCTTTTTAAGCCTTCCTTGGCTAAGTGTGAGGCTCCTTGCTGACAGCAACAGCAGGATTGTGAGTGGATCTCCAAATTACTACGCCATATCCAACAGCTACTTTNCCCATCATNCCTCAAATTTTGNTGTAATATAATATAATTGCGACTTGAAACAAAACTCTGAAGTCTGCAAATGCAACATGGAGCTACAGCAGGTCATGTACTTTGACTCAGATGTCCAGGTCAATCACGTCACAGGAAGCGAAAGCAAAACTGAAAATTGCGTGCCTTGATTTCAATAGCAATTTTGTAGTGTTTACGAAAAGTAGTTTTGCTGTTATCGCAACACAAGAAATTTCGCTGATAAACAGACACTTTTGAATAGAATAAATTTCGCACTAAATTACACTAGCAAAAAAGTTTGGCCAGCTTTAAGCGTTTTGCGTATTTCTTCCAAAAACGTACTTATCTTCAAATTCTTTGGAAACACGCATGCAATCGCACAGCAAACGTCTCGACCGCAGCAAACAGCGGTAACTTGAAACCGCAAATCGATCGAAGACGCGCCCTTGCATCAAATACGATGCAGGTCCTTTACAAACAGCTGTGCGCCAGCAAGCAATTTCACACACCACAAAGTTGCACATATTCCATGCAGCGTGTCTGTCTGCGTTTTTGCATGGCGCTGAGAGCTGTACTCTCACCAAGAGCCTCTCCTCCCGGTTGGACGGAATCGACAGCGGACCTCTTAGCTCAATATCCACTGGCGAGAGTTTACTTCTACCGCAACGATACGTGTCCTCCTCACTCATCTACTCCCTGCGTCATGGGCGTCGGAAGGGGCTGTTTTCCCCCGGATTTTGAANTTTGATATTTCCCTGTGAAAAATTNACCATAAAAANGTTGTTCCCTTAGTTTCGAGTGGGTAAATTGAAATTTCACCACTGTTGACTCCCCCCGGAAAAAAATCCTTTTGGCTGCCCCTGGAAAAATTCACTATCGCCCCCTCCTGGAAAAAATCTTTCCGACGCCCATGCCCTTCGTCATGCCTCGCAGCTTGTTGGCGGACTTGTCGAGTTGGTTGTTATGGACATGTTCTCCTTACGCCACCGCAGCACTCTTCTCGAATTGTCCTCGACTTCGATCCCACAGTGTGTGACTGGAAACGACCTCGCGAAGCCCCGTGCTCTTGCTGGATTGACTGGCCAGTAATGACATCGATGAACTGAACATTAACCAGGATGAGGCCAGCATTTTGCTCGTGACCAGGCTACACAGCAGACGCTCGTTGCATTCACGCACGGTGTCCCAAGGGATCCCGCACATGTGATCCTATGATGATGATGCAATGCAGTAAAGCAGCCCATCACTGCTTAAAGTGTTATTGGAACTAAAGTATTTCATGAACGATTTTGCTTGTGCAACGGTTGATATTTCTTCAATCTACGCCAGTGGTTCTCAATCTTTTTTGGCCCGTAGACCATCTTTTCAAAAAATATCCGATGTACCACTTTACTATGCTAATACCTAATGAACAACTAGTCAAAACTGTATTGCACATAGGTCAGTGAACGTTTTATCAAGGATTTGTGGAATCATCTGTGGAACAATAGAAATTCCAGGTAGACCACCTGTAGTCCACCAGAGCCACGTTGATTATCACTGACCTAGGTCTATGTGAGCTGAGTTCAGGCGCGTAGCCATTGGGAGGTAATGAGGGCAATTGACCCCCTGATTTCAAATGTTGCACCTAATATTTTTAGGGTAAACAAGCTTTTGATGTTCAAGCCAAAGAAAAATCTCAGCCCAAATCAATGAAACTGATTAAGGACCCTATCCTACTTCAGCGTTTAGTCGAGCCTGATCAAAGCAATATGGTTTACAAATTGTCTAGGATTAATCAAACGTTGCTTATAGTGGAAGTGTTAGAGAATTCATATCATGGCTGACATTTACCTGAGGTTCAAGCTCAGTGTTGGAACTTGGTGATAATGAAATACAAGCTTGCATCTAACCGTTTATAATCACTAACTGCACGTAAAAACAAGGATTAACGCTTTACGCTGCTCTTTAGACGCACGAGCTTGCTGTATTTCGTCTTATGGTGATCTAAGCTTCATATCAAGACCATCGCAAAAATTCCTCCATGATAAATCTGGAAAGCTACAAATACAACTTACTTACCTTGTTTGCAGCATCAGCCATGGCCTTAAATGAACATCGTAGATTTCCGTTTTTGTAGTTTTAAAACTAAAATACTAAAAAGGTGATATACATTTCATATGCTTTGAAACTCAAACTTTGGATAAGAAGCAATCCATTTCCAAAGTCTTTTTCATAACTCCATAGACACTGCTTAGCAATCATACGATTCATTCTATATATATTTATACGTGATGATTAAACATGTATTGCGACGGTTCAATCACAATTAGGTGGAGCCTTGACGTTTTCATCAATGATTTCCCTTTAACTTGACGGCGAGTAAAGAATCAGTCTTATCAAGTTATGAGAGTCCGACCTGCGCCGGCTGCGCATCTTATCAAAGTGTTTTTCATCTTATGTTAATTGCCACCCTATCCTACAGTAACTTCGAAATGATTCACCCTATCCTACAGTAAATTCGAAAGTATTCAGGTGCAACTGGACGATTCAGCAGTAAAATCTAACTTATGTTATATAGGAAGATGCTTTTAATTTTATAAGTGCTGAGGGCATTGACACGGCAGATGTTGCTTTCTCGATAAAAAGCACCTGAGCAAAATGAAACTAAATTGAATTTTTCCTCGTCAATTAGATTTTGTAATTTACACACTAATGGATTTCAAAAAGACTCTAAATTTTTCACGCAAGAATGGCTAGATCAACCAAGTAACTGTTGTTTTAGGGTGCTGCGACAAGTATTGCTGCAGACCCGTGGTGATAAATGATTGTGGCTTCGTTTTCACAAATAAACAACAATTTTCACAAGTTTTGTAAACTGGGTGGGTCAAACATATCAAGTTTGTTTAGAGGACATGTGTAATTTCCCCCAATTTACAATATTGTCTTTATCAATTCTGTGAATTATTTTTTTAATTTTAAATACTATAGTTAGCTAAATACCTCATGGTTCCTGGAAAGCAAGCTTAGTGCATGTTGTGTAAACAAATACTGCCAGTCGCATTTCGTAGCGTTTCATTAGGCTACATAAAATCCAAACAGTTTTCAAACACGTTGAAAGATTCTAGCGTTTACGTTTATCAGCTGCATACATCAATTGGTCGCTCAAAAATTAAATGATAACAGGATCCACGTCATATATACGCGCAAGTTTTGTTGAAGGTCTGCTCGGGAAGTCGGTGTCTTAGAGCAAAGCTGCTACTCGGCTTCGATTGAACATGTGTTGCCATTGGTGTACATCGGTAGCATGTCAATATAAAGAGTGCAATCATAATGGCGGCCACAATGACTTTTTTCTCAACTGCAATATTGACTGCAAAAACCACTGCATATCTTGCACTCATAGCATCGAGATGTTTACAAGCGGTTTTGCAGGAACGTTTTATGATCAAATGATGGCTTTCAACCGAAGCAGAAGCTTGGAACTTCACTAAAAACAAATTTTTGAAACTTGTCACTTCAATGAAAGCAGACATTTCATATGCTGGCTTAAATCTGAACACAATTGTTCAGAAAAAAACGCCAGAGAAATACACATTTATTGGTTGATGCTTCAGAAACAAGGGTCATTAAATATTTTAATGTTAAGACTTGATTGTTGTTTGTCCCCCCTGTCAAAGTTCCTGGCTACGCTACGCGCCTGGCTGAGATTGATATAGTTCCAAGCCAATGTTAAGTGGCAGTTTGGCATTACTATATGCATCACTCGAATCCGAAACAAAGCAGCTCTCTTTTGGGCATCACTAACGAAGCCAGCCCCAAATTTTGGCAGAGGCCAAATATTTTGACTTTAAGCGAGCAACAGTGTTTTGTTTGGACACCGCCTCTCAAAGCACAAAACAAAAAGATATGCTAGAAATTAGGGGGGCTATGGCCCACTTGGCCCCCCCTGGCTACGCTTATGCTGGGCATAGATTTCAGGCAGAAATGCAGTAAAACATTTATTGTAAGCGTAAAGTGTTCCGCAGCGCACATCGCCAAACATGAAAGTGAGGAAGAAATCAAACTATGTACAGGCGTTCGAGATAAAAGAACAAGCATCTACTAAGAAGGCAGTCAGATCTGACGTCACAGGCTGATTAAAGTAAAAACAGTTAGATGGTGAGATGATGAAAATCAGAAAAAAAGATATTTTTCAAATTTATATTTAAAAATCTTTATAAAATTCCTGAACAATGCCAACATCTTATCCCAGGTTTGCAAGAGTACGAGTGAAATCACGAAAGAAAATCATTATCACTAACAATACGGTCAAACACGCTAATTCATTTCCTACTCTACGTGGTAAGTGCAATGTGATGCCTTGAAAAAGTGTTATGGCTACACCGATAGAAGAAACAACGGTCTATTTACAGCGAAACACACGTTTTTGCTTTAATATTTACAAATGAAACACAAGAACAGCTCACGCAACGTAAAAGTAAAAGTAATATTCATATGGCTCAACACGCAGTGGGAATTGCAGACCAGTTTTAGAGTATAATTGTATGAGCACCTACCTGGCGGCATGAGTTAGAAACTAGTGACACTGGCAAAGACATTAAATACTGTAATGTCAAAGGACAAATTGTTACACAGTTTTTTGGATTTTCACTGACGTAACGAGCAGGTGCGTCGACAATCAATGTTTGATGATACAACAATAGAATCCGCAAACGCAATCAGCACTCATCAAAACAAGTATCACTCTTTTCTACGAAAAATTAATCTCTTGGACGCAATCTGTGATAAAAAATTACTTAAAACTTCACAGAAATAAAAGAAACGTTATTAAACAACAAAGTAAAGGGGCTTGTTTCAAAGTCACGGCGTTTTCACAAATTTTCGCGAAACACTTGAATCTGTTCAGCAACAAACAAGCGCTTCCAAGCGACCAGCTTTTAAGAAAACAGTCGTGTTTTTGCAGCACTGATCGTAAAATAAAATAAAAGATAACCCTGTCGAAACGAATAAAGATTGATTTAATTTTATCTGCGGTGTAAGCTCCTATAACAATGTGATACGCAAAACAATAAAGCAAACATCATTTGCTTCACAACAGTTTAAGCAAAGAGCAACCGCAGAGAGCGAAGGCTAGAAAGGCAAAAGAAGCAGTGGAGCACTCGGGAGACCGGTGTAATAATCAAAGTTATGCGGCGTCATGGGATGAACAACACTTCAAGATCGGTTCGTTCTGGTCGAGCCGCGAGGAAACTGTGACGCGTGGGAAACACTCAGAGCAAAACAAGTGTCCAAAACAGAGGAAAAACGTGTCCGTTTGTTGTTGATATCCGTGAACTCAAACGGATGCAGTTTGACAAAAAAATATTCGCAGGAACACGAAAAAACACCACGTAGTTAATTGATTTTTCTCTTCCACGCCAGCCATTACAAACAACTGTAATGAAAGGACGGATTTATTAAAGAAAAACGGATCTTTCGTCAATCAGGCACAAAGTGGGTTTAACACAACAGGACGAAGTGGGATATAGTCTGATAGTCATCAGTTTCAAGTTGCCTATGCTTGTCACTGATGACCAAGCTATCGTTCTTTTAAATGCATGCACTAATCTTTGTGAATTGCGAACAAAATTCGGCGAATTTCTGCATTTTAGGCCCAGAGGTTTTACCCAATCTTCTTATCAATATCCAAGTTTAAAAAATGTACGTATTTGCAACACGTATCTCGAAAACTTTGAAATATTCATTTTTTCGTCAATACACAACTCTTTAACAAATGAAGTGAATGCAGCCCGAAGAAGAAAATTGATTTTGTTGCTCGTTAACTATAATTGAACGTGCGGTTGGGACCTAGAGAAGAAATGTGATGTGAAGATATGAGCTTGACTAATAGACGGGCGCCTGGCGTGCTTTTTCACACGTAGCCAACAAGTCGTGGAGTGCTGGGGAAGGACTTCCTCATTCCCATGCATTTCTCCTGATCGATGAACAAGCTGTTGGCTTTCACAGAGAGATCGTGCTCCAGCGAGGCCTTGGTGTGCACCAAGCCTTGCAGCGTATCCTCTGCCTCCCGAAGCCGAGCTTTAAGGGTGTTGATTGTGTTGTCGATTGTTTGGACTTCATCCACCAGCCTGCGGTAAATGCCAAGCGCGTAAATTTCTGCCTCGTTCAAGGGCCAAGAACTGAAAACACGACTTGCCGGCAAGCATTGGTAACGACGACGTAAAGGAAGAAGTAATCAAGCTGCAAACAAATACTGATCCACTCACGGGATCAACCTGCCCTACTTTTGTTTGCTGTCGATAACAGAACTTCATGAATATTCCAATGCCAAGCAGTTTTTTATACTTGCAATTTAGTTCGTGTAACGCGAAGTTTCTTTCGCTTTACCTGAGCTGTGACGGGTCTCGACACAGTTCAACGTTCGGCCTCCGGGTCCTTTCATCCAGCCTTGTCTGGGCCACCCTCATCGGCGCGTCTTTCTCGGCTATGGCGCGTCGGATGTGGCTGATTGTCTGTTCGGTCGAGAACATCTCCTGCAGAGTCTGACGAACGGCAAACGCATCGTCAGAAGCAAAGAAATGAAAAACGGAAGTCACGCATTGATAAACAACAAACAACTACGCAAGGGAGAAGTAGGAGCTGAATTTGCTGCTGGAAGTGCTTGGTTAGTTTATTACCTAGTTTGATTTTAGGTCTATTTGTTTTTAGTGAAAAGTTCATATGAATCAAACGTAACAGCTTTCTATACTGTAGCGAACATGTCCCGTGTACGTTACATTTTTCGCTTTAGGCCTACGCTAACAACTAATCTTAGTTGTTTGATGTACATTAGAAGCGTGAATCAGCCAGATCAAAATAAGTGAAAATACTGTTAAAAGTGTCAACAAAAATAACGTCAGTTTTGGAAAAAAATAAACGTAATTATTACGCAAAACAATTCATCTTTCAGCAGATGATTTTTTCAGCAGGAATCTGAGAAGGGTCTGACTTACCTTTGCCAGGTGCATTTGCAGTTTGTTCTTTGCGTCCACTGTCTCAGCCACGCGGTTTGTAAACGAGACGTTGACGCTGTTAAACTGCGTCCACATCTCATTGCTGCAACAAAGTCAGGTTTCATTTTAAATGATTTTGAGTACAGTCACTTTGTTTAGTACACCCAAGCTTCAGAGCAAGCATATCTCGTTAAATGAAGCGGTTATTTAAATCATAGTATGTTGGCTTTGGCGAAGACGAAAAACAACTGGGCATTATCTGCTAATTAGCATTAGTGTTGCTGAGAATGTTTTCTGAGGTCAGACGACAAGTTTTAAATTCTTGCAAAGCCTTGAACGCAAAATGCTTTTAATTGATAACGTATGATTATGTTTGCATACATTTTACCACCAGTCATTGGCAACAACTGCTTACCAGCGTTTCCTGCACAACATTCACACGTTGCAAAGTCAAATTAACAGCCAATAGAACGTTGTCAAAGAATGTCATTAAGACACACGTTACGTCCAGCACCAGAAAGAAAGACAAGCAGTAAGCATAACTCCTATCTCTCATAAATGAAACGTAGTTCACCTGGTAATATTCAACAGGTTTTCAATATCATCTCGAAGCTTTGCCGAGGCTGCACGTTCGCTTTGCGAGCGCAGCAAATTGTCGTCGGAAAATTTCGCCCATGTTTCGGGAACTGAGACACTGAAGAAAGTCACAAATATCGTGTAAACATTTGTTCCGCAATATTCGTTTTGATCAGACTATACGCTATCATGTGCACAGGCAAATTAAGCATAATAAAGCTTTACGAGTGCATTGCAGTCATTTAAAAATATTCTCCGTAAAATTGGCATTGCAAAGTTTTCCTATCGCACTTTCTCTTAGTGCACACAAACAGGATGAAGAAAGCTGCAAGGTTTAAATGTTTGGAAATGAAAACTGTCTTATCTCAAAGCGTTGCGCAGCTCTCAAACCAGCAGTGACTAGCCAGTACCGTGACTTACATACTCAATACCAGATCATCTTCCGTAAAGTTCTATTGGAAAGTTTGGAAAACGTAGCTTTTTTCAATCACGACTGTTTCGAAGTAGTTGTCGGTCCGTATAGCACCGTTTTCTCTCTCACTGGATCTCTTCCTCTCTCTATCTACCTCAGTCTCTCTGATTGAGCTTACATTGTGATAAATAGATTGTTGCGAGGCTCCTGTTTTTATCGACATTTACCCATTTTCAGCGTACCCTTGCATGTTAGCATTGCTTGCTGATAATTGCTGTATATTGTTTGATATAGAACATCAACGGATCGTAATATAAGTAGTAAAACACAAGAGCGCAGCAGTCCATATTTAGGCTGACAAGACACACAACAGCAACGGGTTTGAAAAAGTTCAAAAGCATTAATTGCTATGTAGATGAAACAAACAGCCTCATTGTGGCTGTAGCAATGTGCAGAAATGGACACCTGGTTTGATATCAGACGCAAGAAACACCACTCTGTATTCAAGTTGTGTACTCGCAGCCCTTAAGTTACGGAAGTATACTATTACTGAAACTGTATTTAACAGTGCCGGCTAAGTGGTATACAGTTGTTTGAACACGTGCCACCGAAGCTGGCAGGTTTTGTTCAATTCCCGGCGTGTCACAACGTACTCTAGACTTGAAAAATGCTACTAGTACTGAAAAATGCAAGCGGGGATATGGGCGCCGCAGACCACTCGTGACACTCTGAAAGGAGTGGAAACTCGAGTATAAACGAAACTGAAGTTATCACTATGTTCACATTAATTTCGTGTGAGCCATTATGCAGGCATGCATCGCTTAGATGTAGGGCTTTGTTAATTTGGCAAAAATAAAGCGTACCTTTGCGGAGAGAACAGTGTCAAACCATCAATCAGCTTTCCTATGCTTATTGACTTTAGTTACGAATCGCATTTTGTAAAAGCAATGCCACGTAGCGCCCAAACTAAGCTGCTAATGCAGACTGGGCTGTAGCCAACAAAGAAGAAAGAAGGTGCCCTCTAACTTTTGCAACATAAGTTTTTGTAGACTATAGGTACAGCTCCTCAGGAGATCTGCAGCCTAAATGACTCCCGCTACTTCGCANCCTCCCACTCCCCCNTGCGTTTTATAAAATGGCATACTTGGAAGTCATCGCAGCGCTACTTTAGAATAATCGTGATGGCGTTATTCATGCGTGTGNACTTTATGCTTGTGTTTCATCAAAGTACATCTATTAGCGCCATCAAGTGTACTTTTCTACTACCGTCGCACATACGAGTATATCCTCGTGTTCTTTCATGTATTTACGTGTTCCTTGCTACTGCGATGCTAGTGCGTTGCGTGTGGGAGTGAAGACGTTATTACAATTACCCCCATTCGTGAGCAGTCACAGCGAAAGTTCATGATTTTCATTGTTAAAATCAGTAAATTTTGTCAATCAACTGTATGTCTAAAAATATGATAGAAGAAAACTGTTTTATTTTACGGTTNTCTGTTCATGAAATTTCCTGCCAACATTGTAGATATNTAGACACGGTTAGATNACTTCAACTCTACCGAATANCATATTGTTTTTTACCAAACCACCTTTAACTGCAATCTTGAATGTATANCAAGAATAGCTTTCACGTCTACAAATATGTTATCAGGTAACAAGTATTGTGTTAATGATAAATCCCTNCTGAAATTACATATACATATTGCTAAACTTACAGTAAGACATGGGTGTGGGCTGCGAGCAAGCAAAAAAGCTTTGAAGTCATTTAGCGCATATACTTTACTCAACTTCTCTACTGATCAGAAAAAGACGAAATATCTATTCTGACAAGATCGTTGTGTCTGATTCTTGGCCGGAAAAGTATTCCTTTTGACAGATACCTACTGTCATGTCTTTGTTTTCTAAAACCAACAGTAAAGTGCCCACGTCATTAAACGGCAGCAACACAACGTACGTCGCATCCACTCTGTCAACTCCGCGATGGAAGGCGATTCCGTCGGAAGTGTTCCGGATTCCGTGACACCTTCCGTCGATGCGCAAGGCAGAAAACTTGTCGCTGTGATCACGTTCCAGTTCGTGCTGAGCGGCCCGATTATTTCTGAAACACGCATCATGCATAGGTCACGTCTAGGGCATCCGCAAGTTTAATGTGTAACAGAAACTATAAGGTTGTTATTCAANCTTTTAGCTGGCAAGTGCAAAATGCAACGTTCGAATTTTAGAGACATGTTTTAATCCATGACTTGAAAATAAGAAAAGGGGAACAGGGAGGTCGCACATGCAACAATTGTGTCCTTCCTTCTTGTAATTAAGCAACGCAACAACTTTTTCCAAGATTCGCACGTGGTTGTGAATAGGGAAACACAAACACATTAGCTGTCCTTGCAAGCCCCACCGTGACCTCGACGGCTTACAAACCAGCCTCATTGCCAGCAAAGTGGCAGTGCGAGGACGAATGAAATATAGGTTGAGACCTTTGGAACGCTTACATTGTCGGTCAGCATATGTGAGGTCGGATCGCAAAGGCTGCCGTGCGTTTAAAGGGACACTGAATAATACAACAAGCAGATATACCATTGTCAAGTCATCATTGTGGCGATGCGCTATTCCTCCGTCCGACACGCATAGCATTGTTCGTGTCGACAATGCGATTCACCGTGCCTCGGTTTACATAAAGGCCTCTCGAATGTGATCAAGTGCCGCGGATGAATACTTACAAGTCGTTGTCGAGGACGAGGTGCTGTGTTACTACGACAACCCAAAGAGAGAATGGTAGATCGATTATAGGTTCCAGAAGCGACCTCTGCGCCAGAAAGGTTGTGTAAATTGGTTGAGGGAGGTCGACCATAATTTCCAGTCCCTATTCACACGTGGCCTCGGATGATGATGATATCATTCACGCAAAATCTTCGGCTTATTACTTCCATTATTTAGGGCGCAGGCTGAAAGCTTTGCTATCCTAACACTGGCACGGAAAATCGCAAGAGATTTTTTTCGCTTTTATGCAGGACAACAATTTCTTAGATAAACAAGAAGAGCGCTGAAAAACTCAAAAATTTATTTCTGTATTTTCATTTAAAGTATACATTATCAGCTCGAAAGAAACGCTTTGCTATTTTTGTTTTTGCCCACAGGTGTATAAAACGATCTCTATTCGAATAATTTTATGCAGCTTCCACATTTCTAACACGATGTTATTCATGTTTCAGGTTCACACTGACCTTCCTGCTGGCAAGTCCAGTCATCATTTGATAGATGACGCATTCATGTAACTTTGCGAAAAAGTTTATGTCAACCTTTATAGCTTTGTGTTACGCGCTGATACAGCTTCAATTTGGCAAATTGGAACCGAGTGCAGTAAGCGTATGACAAACTTGCCGTAAGTCTTATTATATTTAAACACGAGGATGATAGGTATGTTTCGAAGCTAAAACGAAAGTGTTGCCGCGTCTACTTTCATTTATAAGACTACACATTTTCCCCCAAAGTAAATAGTGAGCAGATAGAATGACAGCCTGGCGGCATGTGGCTTTTCTTTCGGATCAGCAACGGAGCATGCAGATCAATATCTGTTTAATTAGAGATGAAGTCGAGAACTGCGATTTAGCCTAAATGGCTGTGCCAGTTTGCAAAGAAATCTCAGACATTGTCATCCAAAGCTGAAGTGTTTCAAGCCTTCGTTTCCCTCGAATGCTGGTGTGGACACAAGGCTGAAGGCGAATAAACGTGCAGAGGCAAACATTGCAGCACATCAACCACAACCATGGCTTTTGGATTGTTTCTGGAATGCAGTTATTCTGAAGTTTTGTAGAATTAATGTCTCTTCGGGTTCTCATTAGTTTAAAAGGCGTCAATCACGTATTTTACACAAAATGTTTCATGACTTTGGAATTTTTTATGGAAAAAGTTTGCACTGTTACATCATAGTTATGGTGTGAAACCCATGATTACCAGCGAAGCAGTTTCGCGCAGTGTCTCAGCATTCCATGAATGTGCAACTGACGCGGCGCATACAGCATACAAGCTCACACTTACGATAACTGATGAGCAGCTTTGTCGATGTGACGTCGCATCCGCTCTTGGCACGACTTGATGACGTCAACTTCCTGTAAAAAGTTTCACAAACAAGCGTTTCAAAATAACTCTTTAGCGGCAAGTGAACAGGATATTTATGTTTAACCTCATTTAACATACTGTGTATTGGTGACGAGCTGTAAAAACGTACACAAAAACAACGCAAAATTTTGCGGATCAACACGAATTCGGAAAGATTAGAGCATACGTTTGGAAATGAATTTGCCTGGAGCTAAAATTTTGATTTGAAAAAAATTTTGCATAGAACACTCTTTTCGAGAAACGATTTTGCCATGTATGCATGATCGCAACCTTGACTACCCCACTGATGATGCTTCTGCCTGTGCCTACACCAACATGTTGTAAAGTCACTTTAAATCAGACTCTTTGTTTCTAGGCTCGTTTTTTTTCTGCTCAGTGGTAATTAAAAAAGTTCCATTTTGCGGGTGCTTTCATATTCATTGTCGATTTGGTCGATTTTTCACCCTACTTGAGTTTTGAGACTGAACTTCCAACTGAAATAGACACTCTTGAAACTTCCCTGCTAATTAAGTTTAATATCAACAGCCTGGATAATTGAGTTTTTGAACTCTCAAATCAATTAACGACTGCAGCAACTCTTATTTGCCAAATTTGTGCCACGCCAGCTTTTGATTAGCTCAAATTCACGGGAGAGCGAACAACAATATCAAAATCTGGGCACGTCAAGATGCAGCTATCGGTGCTGTGTCTATAGGCTGGATACAATGCCTTCCTTCCAACTGACTTGTATAACTTTTATTATGAGCAACGTATTGCAACAATTCTAACTACGCGGTGCTTTGATAAAGGGACATACCGCAGTTGACTGATGCGTTCTCGACATCTGCCAAAATTCTAAACCGGGTTTATGTTTCACTAAAGAGCTATTGAAACCGATGCCTGCACAAAAAAGCTTTTCGAAATGCGCAAAGACAAACTTCCTTGCCAAACCACAGCATCAAGGTCTGTGGCATCATTTCAAACGTTCGCGACGTTTTGTCCATTTCGGATACAGTAGAAAAGCGAGTGTATAGAAGACACCGAAGTGCATCAGCTTCTATTGCCTATATCTTTGCATTCGCTTTCTTTCTTATTTGTGTTTTCAGAATTTTGAAAGATGTAGTAGAGAAGCAAATAAAGTAAATGCTGTTACAAAGATACTTGCAAAACAGTTTTCTTTTTTGCTTTGACCGCTTGTGATAGTTTGCGCGATGTTATGTTTTGCAGTATATTTTGAACTCAACAATGAATCCTATTGATTTAGTTTAGATACAAGCAAGGNGAAATATATCTTGTTCTTCGAAATGCTTAATAGCGTATCCACTTACGTTCAAACTATGTTACACGTTAGAGCANGCCCGCAACCGGGGGAGGGGCAACCGGNCAATTCCTCCCCCCGAAATTTTCAAAAAGATGTTTAGCTGTAAGGTACAACAACGAGTTGCAAACATTTTGCCCCCCAAAATACCGGTTGGTTGCGGCCCTGCGCTGCAGTAGTTGGATTTTTGCATAAAATGGCGCGACGAGTTTGAGGACATGAAACACTGAAGAAAAGGAGTACAATGCATCGGGTGAGCTATAACTACTTCTACGTCACGCTGCGTTTCAAATCTAATTTCTGTATTTTTTGCCAGTTGCAAAGTTTTTTTCCAACTGATTCACAGCAGCTAGTTTGTGGAAAAAAATAGTCAAACAATCAGTCAGTACTACAACCATGTAACCTGTAAAGTGATTCAAATCAGATTAACATGTGTCTTCAGCGTGACACATGAGGTAATAAAAGCTGAGCACCAATTAGCAGTCAATTACATCGTCACACAAACAAACCGCTTTCGCTTCACTTTGTTGAAGCACCAACACTCGTGAACCGATTGTGGGAGGTGCGCTTAGTGTTCAACCTGGGGGGCCGACGCTGAGGTATCCCACGACTTTAGCCTACTCTGAGGATTGTACCGGAGCTTAAAATTTTATCTTTAGCTTTACATTGGCCATATTTCGTTTTCGCACAAAACCATTTTAAACGTCTTTAACCAAGTCCACAACGAAATGTATGACAAAAAAGCGATCGTTAAAGTTTGAATGGAGTGAGGACAATAACAGAATTAACTTAATTGGAGCCAGGAGGAACATTTTTGACAATTCCATGTCGGTGGAAGTAGATGTGGTGCATTCTTCTGGGTTTTACCTGTTGTTTCGCAAAATTTATCAACAAATCTGTTTCTGTCAGGCTGTAGGTCCGACATAAAATGCTAGCTGGAAATGTTTGCTTTTCCAACTAATGAAACAAAGCACTGGCTTCGGTATGCAATTTGTCCAGTTGTGCTCTGGGATTCCACCAATCAAAGAAAATGCCGAAGGACACGAAAGGTCTGCTACACGCGACGAAGCCTTTTGTCATGCGTTTTCAAGTGCTTGTTTCAGTAATTCCACGAGGCGTGAGCGCCTGCTGTCCTTCGCTTTCTCTCGAAACTTTGGAGGCCAGGACCGAGCCAAGCGTAAATACACAAGTGTACCGTGAAGTGGAAGTGAAGTTCGCTTGCCCGACACCTGCTGCGAGCGATTGTAAAAGCGAATAAAATGAGTCATAAACAAACGTTTTGCATTCATTGCGGCGGTGCGCTTCGCAGTATACTTGCGGTCGTAAAATAATACCAAGAAGCGGAACGAATATCGTGGCAGCAAGTTGGTACAAACGATTCAAAATCAGCGGATTGACGCCAATTTGCAGCAAAACGCCTTTGTCTAAATTTTTAAATGAAAAGGCCGCGAGGTTCGAAAAAACCTAAAGAAAAATATCTTTTGCTGCACCAATATAAAGAAAAAATATCGGTTTTAAAATAACTTTAATCTCGTTGCAAATTCACTCCCTTCTGTTCTATCTCGCGAAATCTGTTATTTGAAGGACTAAATTTGCGAAAATAGGGCGTAGATTTTTAATAAGCAGAAGTATGAATCTTAATATAATTAATTGCTTTTACGAAAAAAATAATTTCGTTTTAACAAACTTTGCAAACACAACTGCACCAGCTCTTTCATGACCGACTTCACCTTTTTTGTATTGTTAAAACATGTGAATAAATTTCACGAAATGGTGCGATGAAGTACGCCGTAGTGGCAATGGGTGTGGTTTATTTGCCCAGCATCGAAGTTGGTGAAAAGATTGACGGTAACTCGCCCCATCGCATCCCGCGCTTTGAAACAACATTTGGGAGAAAAGTGTTTGTGACTTTATAGATTTACAGAGTTGATAATGTTTTCACAGATTGATTTTCCATCCGATATGTACTTGCAAGAAACAAAACTCATTATGTCTTTATTAAAACGATTCCAGGCATTTTGATTTCATTAGATTGAACAGAACATCGAAACAAGTCAGACTGAATGAGCGTTTCTCGTTCAAGTCACCTTATTTTCGGAAAGTGTTCGTTGAAAGCTGAGGCTGAGATGTTAAAACTGTGCAGGGGTCAGACGCACTTTCTGAAACGACTCACACATTGTGCAGCATAGATGGTCTTCGTCAAAACAAATGTCCGGAAATCTTGCGCATGCGAGCCACATGTGGAACTATCTCCTATTGCCCTTACTTGTAACGGGAAAGCAAGACCAAACCAAAACAGAGCTTTTCAATGCAAATCGAAACCGGAACATGGTGAACAACGAGGAGTGCTTTCACTGGCTTATTTTAACATTTTTCGTTTTGTGGTTTGTGCACCGGGCGAGGGGTTAAGTGACAGGTGACGTAAACCTTTGAGAATAAATGTACTGTACGGATGCAGCGCAGCGATGGAGTAGTTTTGGGAAGTCATTTCAAAAAATAATCGCGAATAATTTCGGTTACCGTGGACTCTTCAAACATTCACTCGGCAGTAACGAAATTTCAACAATCAACGTTTCGAGAATGTCCGGCAACTCACTCTCAGCAAATTTCTTTCGACGTCATCATGAACCAGATCGATGCCTTGCCGCCTTTCCCTGTGGTAAAGACACTCCTGGGCGACCTGGAAGCAAAAAGAATACAAAGCGTTTTCCCTCGCAATGCTCTCAACGACTGTTTTCACTGTTGGTCGGATTGGAGTGAAAAGATGAGTTGATAAAAATAAGAAAACACGCTTCAGAAAGAATCCACTTTTGTGCAAAAAGTTCGGATTGATGACCTGCCTGCTTCTCACACGACTTGGCAAAAGTTACTGGTTTTACTCTATTTCGCTTCAGCGCCTCCTGAAGGAAAGGAATACCACAACAATATTTACCTGCAGTGGTCCTTCTGTTTCAGCGAGAGCCCGCTCCAGTCGCTTTTTCACGTCGATCAGCGCGTTTGTCTCCGCGATTTGGTTTTCGATCTCGTGTTGAATTTCTGACTTCCAGAACGTGATGTCGCTCACCCTCTCGCCCAGGTTCTTGTTGCTCTCTTGCTGGGTGCGAAAGGTCAGCTGGTCCTTGTCCTGGACCAAGCGAGCGGTGTCGGCCCGAAGCCTTTCGGCGCTGTTCCGCCACGACTCCGACGTCTTGTAATTCGTAACGTTGGACTTGAACCAATCGTCGGGTGTGTAGCGAGTGAATAACGCGGTGCGGTTGCTAGCGGATAAGGGGGGAATCTTGTCCAGCGTGGACGGGTAACTTCTGGTGAACTTCCCCAAGCTGGGGTTGACCTGAGCGACTTTGTAATAAGTTCCCGGTCGCCAGGGAAGGCTCAGCGAATGGGTGAGGGCATGCGGGGGTGCATGGCTCTTGTAACTAGCCGTCATGGTGCTTATCGACGGAAGAAAGTTGTGACCTACCGACTTGGGTCGGGTGTACGTGGCAGTGAGAGTTGAGCCGGCCATCTCCATGGTTACTTACTCGACGTTATCACCAGTCTGGTTTAGCTCTAATCTAACACCCAAAAAAGCAGAGCGTGAAAAGTTTGTCAAAGTGTCAGAAAAAGCGCACTCTCATGTCTTTAAGCTTTCCTATTTCGCAAACTCTGCTTCTACCTGACGTATCAAGCAAGACGACTGCTAACCAGATACCCTTCTTTTGAGCCAGCCTTTTCATATAACCGTCGAAAGCCAGGCGAGAGTGAAAACAAAGAAACAGAGCGATCAATATTTCATAATACCGGCTTCGATCTGTTGTACTGAGCAAACAAACGGTTAGTTTGACCTGACGGCAGCATAGTTTCTACGTCTATTGCGCACAAACCAAGCCTTGTGTTTGATCAGAAGACCAATAAAGCGTTATCAGGTGTTTACACGATGGTCGGTCAAAGACAGACACGGCATCCCATCTGGTGTCTAAATACACAAGGAAGAAAATCTTGTTCCAACACGTCAGGAAAAGTAGTGCGAACATCACGCTTTAAGCCCTGGATTTGTTTAACTTTGGTTTTTAAATCCTGTTCTGCTGCTAAGCAACCTCAACATTGCAATTATAAAACAGATGAAGTTGGTGTATGTCTGAAAAAAACTCAGTCTTTTTCAAGGTTTTTATTTAAAAAATTCAACAAGAAGCGGTTTAAAAAATTCAACAGGAAGCTGTTTAAAAAATTCAACAGGAAGCGGTAAACAACTCTCACCACCATGTGAACAGTTTTTAAGCAGCGCTGCTCAGATTCAAGCAAAAATCGGTCCTGATGTCGATCGATTTCTTCACATGATATTCGCTAATGTTATAGAGCTGCCAGGGTAAACGTAGCACGAAAAGCGACGTTTCTAACGGCCGTTACTTCCAGCGATCAGATTGTGCCTGATTTTGTACGATTCGTTTGAAAGTTCAACTCAAACGAAAACTTGAAATGGACTCAGGCGACCAGTATTTTCTCATGCAGTCACTACTGATCCTCCGCAATGCATTTCGCGCACTGACGTCTGCGTCGCTAGTCCTGGGTTGCCTTGGCATCTTTGCTGCTCATGTAATTTGCTAAGGAAATGCTATATAGCAAAGTCTACAGCTTTTCTGTTTTGATTGCACTGGGCGAACCTGTACTGACTTCCACTCAGCGGAATAGAAAGCTGTTTTGCAGCATACAATGACCGCCAAGGGCGAACTGCTTGTAACATTTCAAACAAGCATCACCGACCCCGTAAAAGATTTGACACGAAATTTCGCGAAAGCGAACCCAAGAGCGCGTTTCTATGAGTTTCACTGCTTCACGGAGAGAAAAGCGAAAATAAACTACAGCTTCAATTTTGACCGAAAAATCAGCTGTCCTTTCAAAATACGATCCTAAATCAATGTTGGATCGAGGCGAAGGGCATCAGCTAAACAATGTTCCGTTATTTTTAACACTCTCCGATTGCTGAACTTGCTGTACCCGTTACTGCTGCAAAAAAAACTAAGCAATATTTGGAAAAAGCTGTTTGCTGCTTCGTAACAATAAACGGATGCCAAAACATACGTAACAAAGACAGCTGACAAAGAGACAGCCTGGCCAAATACAAACGCCTAACGCTTTTTCGCCACGAGACCATTTGTCGCATACCAAATCAAATGCTTTCGAGTGAAGCATATTACCGAGCGTGGTTTTACCACCTGATCTGTCTTGTTCTGAAAGGCGAGAAGCCGGTTGCTAATGACGCCCGTATCGAGGCGGCGGAGCTCCGGCGCGTGGTATTTCTTTTTCTTTTTTGCTCTTGGCGCGTGAGAGTTAATTATCAACTCCTCTTGCAAGATCCCAACGCGTAGTGGCCACCAGCGAAACTTTCACGACTGCTGCTGATACTAGCGCTTATAAGTGGCTAGTGAGAGTTGACACGCGCCCGCGTGATCTGTTTCACATTACAAGTATACACTGATTTACGCTTGCCTGTTGCATCCAAAAAGCTTGCTGCATGTATTAATCGCCTTTCCCACGAGTAAGGGGCTTTGGAAAAAAGTAGGGGAATGTCTTTCTGATGGAAAGAAATGGCATCTTACGAAAGTTTATGCCTCGCATCAAACCTGTTTTTAGAAGCAGCCAAGGCATATAGCACAACGTTTTGAAAAAGCTTCAAGTTTACAATGAAATTCATTGTCTTACTTCTCAAAAATGACGCATGCGCCAATAAGGAATTTTTGACATAAAATCCAACTGCCTTACCCACAATTTGATGAAAAATTGCATCTTGGCTAAAGCAGCACGACAGCGACACCAAGATGCCAAACATCCAAATGAGTTTTGTGTTTAAAAAATAACAACAAAAGCTATGGATGCTAAGTCTTGTTTAGATTGGCATGAGACACAGAAAAGAGTGTTGTTCTGGCCAGGTCCGTAGGCAGGTATCAAGGTTTGGAGGGGTAAAATACATTTTAGGGGGCATGATTTTAGTTTTCATTATATGCTTAAAGCACATTTTCCAGG
>JGI24021J15306_10002198_pt1 | contig 20647 bp, 13 predicted proteins | sample Ectturendosymbi1_FD_15306 | JGI IMG/M metagenome (IMG submission 15306)
ATTGTGCTTCCGTGCCCGTTAACCCTGCCATTGGTTTCGGCTGCACGCGTCGATAAATCCTTGGCCATAGTTGACTGCAGAGTCGATCGCTGTGTAACCGAAGGAACGTCGCGCTCTGACCGGTTTCATCGCTTGTGTTGGTTGGTTGTCCGCAGCCGCTGCATTTGATAGCACCTGAATGCTTCGTGTCGGATTGATAATGACGTGATTCCTGCTGGAATGAAATGTCGGAATGAATTTCGGTGAATCTTGAAGGTACAGCAAGGTAGAAATACACTTTCACTCCGCAGTGTGTGGTTGTTGGCTGATTGATAGTAGTGGGGTGGGGGCGCTGTCAATCGTGGTAATCAGCGCGGGTATTGTGCGTCATTGAATGAAGGTGAGACAGATACATTTTTCGTTACTGATCAGACGCTAATTTTGATGAATGTACTTCTTGATTGTATCTGTGTCTTTATTTGTACTGCTCCACTCATATTTCCAATGAAGGATTGGACAGACATTGCAGAAAAAATGACGTATGGGTTGTTTTGTTCCTGTCCTTCGATTGCATAAAATCGCATGAGTTCTTTGAGCAATCCCTCGCTTGTTCAGTTGCGCCGCCCTGAGGGGTTTCACATTTGGTGGAGCTGAACTCATTTAACACTCAATAGCTGTTAAATTCGGCAAACCAACAAAATATATTACCTGCGAAATACTGTATCCGATTTTCGCCAACAATAAGAGATCCGTGTGCATCCAAGCGTGCGCGATCGATTTCGTCTTTCGTTGCATTTTATAATCGTTGGACGATGGAACTGCGATCACCTAACTTAACAGCTACACTAAAATGTCGGTCACTAATGCTGCTACGGTTGATGTAACTTCGAGTCTATCTGCAACAGCCTATTTCTCAATTATAACCTATTACTGGCGGACCGAATTTAAGTGAAGTCTAAAAGACCATATCCATTTTCATATAGAGCTTTCTTGTGTATTAGTGTGGGTTTTGAAATGTTGCATTTTCCAGTAATTATTCCCGTCGCATGACATTGCTCAACATCCACGTTAATCAACATTATTCGAAGAAAACCGTCAGTTTTTCGAATTCCTCGACAACCTTTTCGTAGCTGCCAGTGAATGTATTGTGACTTTCGAGGGTAACAGGACAAAATTTTCTTGAACTTGCAGGCAGTTTTTGAAATTGCAGCCCGAATTTGTATCGAATTTTAATTGGTTTCATTTAAAAGAATGTTACAGTTGATGCTCAACAACTTCGATGAAATTTACAACGTTTGTGATTTGCTGCATTTCTTTAAACGATGATTGTACGTAATGGACGTTTACTGAACGCGAAAGATGCAGCAACCAGTTATTAGAACGATAATTTTTTCATTAAAAAAAAGCAATCGCAAATTTTGTGCAACTGTTAAGCTTACGTTCTTCTGTGAACGTCCAAGATCAAAAGTATGCGCATCGGGCAAAAAATTGTTTTTTACCTGCATGTTTCAATGCGTTTCCATAAACGCTGTATGGTTGACAACTATCCGCGAGCGATTTTCCATGCGTTAAGGAATCTCCGCACAATTAGAGTATGTTGTATTTAGCAAGTCTCTGTTGTGATCAAAGTTACGAAGTAAAGGTTTCTGGCCTCGTGCTTGTCGTTTCATGCGCGATTTAATGCGTTCGCGTTTTGCAGACCGTTGACTCGTTTGTCAATTTCTGCAAAAACGTACGTCACAACTTTGAGCGCGAGACCCTGCTAATGACGTCACAGTCCATGCCATCCACCGCGAAAGAAACCCGAGCCTGCTTGACAAAGCACCAGCAAGACATGAGACAACTCTTGGACGACAAACAACTGAGCCATCTGCACGAGCGGGGCCAACGCATTTTGGAGGGCCTGCTCACGGAGGACTCCGCTGACAGAAGGTCAGTACGTTGTGGGAAGTGGACTGAACGGTGTCGCGGTTGACGGATCACTCGGCGACCTTTGAGGAACGCCAGTTCGCGTGCCCGAAAATTCTCTTGAAGTGTCAAAGCGTCGACGTGATCTGCAACCGAGTAATTTTATCTCGCTTGCTTGACGGCAAACAACCTGTCGTCAGGGCTTGTGCTTTCCATGACAACGCGTCGTTCGTCTTCGAACGCAACGCCGTAAAACCTTAAAAAGGATCGACATTGGTTCTGGCCCAGCTATCGACCAATAGCGATTTTATAGACTCAATAGCGCGACTGCATCATAGCCGTGTCGATTGAAAGGGCGTCGTCGCGTTGGTAGCGCGTTTGGACTGAGAACATCGTTATCGGTTTGCAGGTCGCGAAGTCTGTTGCGCGTTGTTGTGCGCTTAACGTGTCACTCAAAGCGCCACGTCACTCCTCGCCTTCCCAAAGTATCGGTTTCAGTTTTGCGAGTGCTCTGACCTGGTGCTGTAATGAGCAGTCGTCGCTCGGAGCATGGGTCATGCGCGGTTGCGGCGAGATATCTCCCCGGTGAGAGTTTGTAATATCGCCGGGCAACATAATCACCATTGGCTTTTCCGGCTGATGGTGAACGCAGTGTGCCCTCCCGCTCTATTATTTCTGCAATTTGCGACCTGATATATTAACAATTCCTGCCGACCTGCGACCTCCACTTTGCCGGTGTCCTTTCAGGTCTTCACGGCCATCATGTGCAATGGTTTCGTAAATAATTGCTTAGTTTGTTTCAATTGANNGTACAGTTAACGGTTACAAGGTCTGTCACAAAAAACACCAGTTAAGCTCGGCGATTTCATTCTAAATCTGTTTTCTTTTGCCGCTGCCTCGTTAAGAAATCAAAGACGCAGCGCGTTTAGTTCTGAAAGCACTGATAATCTCCAAACAGGTGTTCACTGTCTCGTCTGAAGACTACTCTTGTTACCTAATGTGTTTTCATTGGCGTTGCTGCGTCTTGTGTGTGCTCTGGAAAATGAAGGGCTTGCATTTTTTCAGGTGTTGCGCCAACCTGGTGCAATCGAGCTACCAAAAGGCCAGCGACACTGTATCGCATTTCGTTCAAGTGGCCGACGAGAAATGGCTCGCTCTCGAGCGGCACCTGATGATCAAACAGTTTGAACATTCTTGCGATTGTGTGAGTGCAACAATCTGTAATCGAAATATGCCAGTGATTACAAGAAAAATTGGTTTTGACGTACTGCAGCTGTAAGCGCCAGTGTAACGTTGCAGTGCAACTAAAGCTCTTCATAAGTTTTGTTCAGTTTCTTCAACTTTGGCAAAATTCAGACGATAGAGGCTGGCTGGGTCGTAGAATAGCCTTTGGTACGTACACCGTTGAAAACAATGCTGGCATCTTTTGAGAAAGGCTCAATGGTTCGCTTCGTGAATCGTTAGTCGGTTGAACTAACGTTCCGCGTTCGAACAATCGGTTTATCGATTGAAGTGAATTCAGTTCAGGAACTTAAGTTGCTGGGTTCGCGGTTGCTATTGTTTTGTTGGTGGCAGATTTCGGCTCGTGTGTGATCCAGACCCGACGTTCTCTTTTATTTTTTGCGTTTGTTTCCGCCTGACTTAGCTTTGTGCTTGCGACTCACTTGTTTCCTTCCTGATTATTGTTTGTCAAGTGTTTGTCTTTTATTTTGCATTTTTGAGAGCTTCCATACTCAGGATAATGTTTACTTTGCTGAAGTGTCTTGAAATACTTCAACATTGGTATAAAGCAGGGGCGGGGGGGAACCTGCGTCCCGCGTGACCTTTAAGGTGACCCGCGTGAGAATTTCCATTCCGCCGGATTTGCGTTTCCCAGTAATAAAAATATGTTGGATTTGCATGTTAAAGTAAATAAATATGCCTACTTCGTCGTATTTTTCATCGTAAGACAAAATTTGAGTTTTTGTGATACGTCCCTGATATTCCACTAGTTATGTCGGCTGTGATGATGCACAGGTTCGCCGCTCTTGGTGTGAAGCATTCTGTTTTAAGTGCAAGGTCACAACCGACTCACCGGATTGTAAGCTTAGAGGCAAAAAGAACTGTTTGAGAATAGATGATATTGTCTGCACGACACCAAGCTAAGTGCTTTATTGCACTTGTTTCAGATCTTCATATGGACTGAACGAAACTCGGCTGTTTTGAAGGAGAATTTTTCAGAGATTGAAGATTCGTTCGAGGACGTAATGGTGCAAAGTGGAGAGTTCGACGACTTTTACCTGCAAGCAATGGTGGGTGTTCCATTGTGTGCAGCAGAAGGAAGATCAGTTTTGTAGTGATCTCATCATCCTACCGTTAGCCTCTGAGAATCGAACCAGATATTATTTATACTTTTTCACAGTTTCGATGCGCAAGTCAAATTCTAAGCATCGTGCTGGAATTAAGCCCGTTTTCAGCTAACCACGAAGAAAACTTTTTTCGCCAAAACCAGCTGTGACACTGCAAAGCAGTGAATTGTATCTGAATCAGCGATTTGTTATTTTAACAATTCGACTAATAAACCACAGTTGCTCGGATAGTTGGACAGTGGCACTCTACACTAAAAAGTGTGCGATCAGTCTTTTACCTGTATAACTATAAGCATTTTCTTGTGGCGGTTGGCAGATTCGTTGGCTTCAGCTCACACAGAACAAATGAGACGCACAATCGGTTGCTAGGTGATCCCATCGTTTGTTGCATTCGAAACTTAACAAAGGAAGTGGCTGCTTTGATTGAAGATTTTCCTGAGAGTGTTTCTGTCTCCAACAAGAGCACTGTTTCTAGCTTTTTTTAAGTTGTGTGAATTCTGAAAAGACTGGCGATAGATTTTTCAAATATGTTTGAAACCACTGTCTATCGAAAGGAATCCTTTCAAGGCAAGAATCGGACACTAAGATTTTATCAGAGTACATATTTCGCCAGAGACTAGGTAGGCATCATCAGCTCTTACTCAAATAGAATCTAATGTTTGAAACCAGTAAGAAAATCGGTTGTAAGCAGCGTTAAAATAGAATTCTTAGAACACGGCGCAATAGGTCATGTCCGAACCGTTTCAACCTCGCATACCTTGGCCAGAAAGCATTTTCGGTACCTGCCTTTCGTGCTGCGAAGGAGCCCGGCGGTAGATCTGTCGCCGTCTGAAACGAGCATATGCNAATGATAGAAAAGCGTCGAAAAGAACGCAAACAAGTCCTGGCAGATCAAGTACAAGCAATGACGCATTGTAACCTGCGTCATGTGCAAGACAGGGCAATCTAACTTCGCTTCGATTTCGTTCTGGGGAACCTGATAAATGCAGATTTGAATAGCAAGAGCGTTTGGGTTGGCTCAGTGCCCTTCGCTTGATTGCTTGCCACTGTGAAAGGACTTCCTTGTTTGCGTCATAGCTCATCAGTGTAAACAGAATTACGTACCCGGTGACGCAATGGTTCAAGGATCAAACAATGCTGGAGGCATTTTCTGGTGCTTTCTCGGTCTGGTTCGCTAAAAGATGAGTGAGTTTATGAGGCATGTGTTAGTCAGTTAAGAAATACTTAAATTTAGATGTGTTGTTGTTTCTACGCTAATGAGCAATTATCTCCACTGTTGGTTCCTCAAGCTTTGAGTAGGAAACGTTGTAGAAGCATCGCGGTGACAAAAATAACACAAGTCAGATGCGCGGTTTAAAATCTGAGCCCGTTTGTGTCGAAAAGGGCACGTTTTCTCCTAAGTATGCGGTTCTCAGAAACACATTTAAGAAAATTTGGTGTTTTGTTGCTCTAAGGCAATCAGGGGCAAAGCTGCCATCAATTTTAATCATGTTTTAATCGTCATCGTCCTTAAAATTTGAATGAGACCGTACTTTGGTTGTTGCGTTGTTGTTCCTATACGACTTTGCAAGCCTTCCAAGTTTCCTGTTGTTAATTGTCATTATGATTCTTTTTAAGGCTGATAAAAATCCCTTAACCCTGCTCAGGAAACCATAAAATGCTATTCGAGTCAGGATACGAAGGGTATAATGCCACCCTTAATTTGCGTACGTCTTCCTGGGACACGTGACATCCGTTTTTTCCAGATCAAACTATTTTTTACTTCCATACGTCCATTGTCAATCACTTTCGCAACAAAATTTTATCTGCGCAGCGCACCATACATATCATAGGAATTTTATGCACTGTACGTACCACCATAAAGGGGACTATCTAGAGGGGATTTTTTGTTTCTGCGTGGAGAACGTCATGCACGTGTTAGATCCGTTTTTTTTCATATCAAGTCATCGTGTAGGAAGACTCTTCACATATGGATATCGGTGGTCATATCTGGCCAAACAGGTTTTGCTCTTAAATTGCATTGAAATGTTAACTTAGTAAGGTGTTCGAAATTTGCTACACATCAGGTAATCATGGGTAGTATCGTACCCATATATCCCGTATATAGGCTTTCAGGGACATTTTTGTAAAATAACTCCGGTGCCATTCCATTTGTCTCTGAAAATCAGAAGTCATGGAAGCACAGGTTTCTAATATTTTTCTAAGTATATAAAATCAACAAAAGAAGCCCCAGGGTGATCCGCCACGCTGGTTACCTGAGCAGAGTGCAATTTTCCGTATTTTTGGGTGATCGGAGAAAGTATATTGTTTTCTAATTACAAATGCGATGATGCTGTTTCAGCATATTTGTTTATTGCATTATGTTTCAAAAATCAAATATATTGATTTTCCTCCATCAAAGCTGTACATTAAATGCAAACGCTGCAGTTTTTAACTTGGTGTGCTTAATCTTTCAAAGACTTGGCAGCAGTTTTTTCAGTGCTCTGCTGCACGCCGGTCCAGTTGCTTTCGAAAGTTTCTGAGGTTGATGTCACCATTTCATAGTTCCAAGGGGTGCGAAACAAAAAATAGGATCCAAAGTAACGAGATTTTGTACGTTCGAAGTTTTTTGTCGAAGATGAAAACTTGATCGTCGTAAGTTCTGTGTGTGTTTCACGTAAACGCTTCAGTAGTATCATCGTTCACAGTTTTACACCAATAACAATGGCCATACTTGGCGGCACACCCGGTAACAGGCTTACGCGTATTTCTGTAGCGAACACTGTTTGGACCAAAGCAGTGTGGCAAACTCGAATTAGAAACAACAGTGAGCAGGTTTTGTTGTATATGAAAGCAGTTGTTCTCGAAACATCTAAAATGATTTTATTTGAATCCGTAATTTTGCGTCACGATTATCTTTTCACCAGCGCGATTTGCTCACGTGTTTGACTGTCGCAAACGTTTTCTCGCTCTATACTTTTTAAACATCGGAATCACTACGTAACCCTAATTTTTACATCATTTTCATGATGTTATTACTTACTATTGTTTCTTTAAAATTTACATGTATATTTTTCGTCCAGTTTTCACAAAAGTGTTGCCGTATTCATTGTTCGCTTTATTTAGTCAATCATCATGACATTCACTGGCTCACAAACTTAAAACACATCATTCACTTTGACAGCTGAGTTAATGTCACAATTGCAATCCGTCCTGGACGCGTTTAGCCAGTCCATGGAGTCACTTCCGCCAGTGGACGATCGTTTAATTGATACACGGAGCTCATATTTATCTAAACCCGAGTGCAGGGCGAAAGAAGGCCGTGGGAATCCATACCCGTCACCACGACCACGATCCTGTATGATTCTTAACAAAAGTTGGGCAGCGACCAAAGCGTTGCTTGGTGCGGTTCGAGAAACTTCGTTGCCAAAGGTCGATTAAACGGGCAACGATTTGTTAACAAGTGAAATTCCCTACTTCGCGCGCTTGACGGGAATACATGTTCGCTGTGACTGTTCGACACTGTCTATTGTCGGAAAGATCGCTTGACGGCGTCAAAAGGACTTTCACGCGGACAAAGCGGTGTCTTTGTAGGCGGGCGTTTGTTTGCAAAAGGCGGCGAGTTTTTGTCAGTTTGTTGAAAACGTCTGCGTATCGATGTCTTTGGTCACCACGACGAAGCTTGATTACATTATCAGTCGCTGGCAGCCCGTTTTCGATCAACTGCGTAGCGCCGCCTGAGAACGCCGGGGCATTGTCTTTCGCTAACTGCTTCTCGATCGTTAAAGCCAACTCTTGGTTTCAGCGTCCTTGTTTTTGAAGTATCGCCAGAATCGCGCAGCCTCGCCCGCTGTTAATAACATCGGTAATTGCAGCAGCGCTTACGGCTGAGTTTTGAGTGCGACCTGTAGCATTTTCGTTGCTCGGCACTCTCCCGAGCAAAATCGGCGTTTATCTCTCGATCGCCGACGTGCGACATCTTGCAAAAAGCGTCCTCTTTTTTACACTCTGTTAAGGTGATGTCGTTGCTGGTATTGTTGCAAAATCATTCAGATATACTGGTTGTCCACAAAGACTCTTTACAATTTAAAAAACCTATTAAAACAGCAATTGACAAGATTTGTTAACTAGGTTTGTCTTAAAGTAAACAGTGGTTATCCAAGTTTTGTAGGACTTTGTGCACTGTTGAACGTAGTGGTTCCAACTGTCTGGTAGCAGCACGTATGGACTTTCTGGGAGAACAAGCAGATAACTTGCCTACACGATCGATGTTTTCCTCCAGATGTTCTTGGTCGGCCACTCCTTCATCTAACACTGTCCCTGTCTCCATAAACTTCCTGTGGCATGCGCGATACGAAGGACGTGATGGTGGACCTTTTCTATACTTGGTTCTGTAGTTTCGCTACGTCTGCACATCAGGCTTTGTCTCAGTATAATCCATAACGCACACTGTGCCTACTCCTGAGTTATAGCCATTTTGGGGTTACATTTAACAGTAGTTTAACATAATACTTGGAAGCTCTACTTGTTTCTTGAGCATCAGTATCAACCTGTGTCTTCCTTTCTGTTAACTGCGGCAATTCTTGTCTATCCATATCTTCAACTTAAGCGCTGTCTGTGCACACTGCACAAGTAACAAAAATCAGCACGCATTGATGTTATTTAAAGGAAATCGATTTCGCCATGCGGCGTCTTCAGTCCAAGTAAATTAAACGTAAAAACGAGTGGAAGTACGCAAAGCAGTGATTATTACGAAACAAAGACAAAGGTTGCGTGAAAAACATATTGAGCTATTGTTGACAGTACCGTACTGTAAATAAGCATTTAGAATAAGCACAAATAAGTAGCAAAAGACACTAGGTGTGATAAGACAAGACCAACTAGCAACAATAAGTTAAAACACACAGCGGGAGGAAAGAGCAATAAATGAGAGAAGAAAAAATGGAGAAAAGAAAAAAACAATAATTTAACATAACCCATTCAAAAGAATGCCTGAAACACAAAATTTGAATGTTATCACAAAACTTAAAGAAAACTGATTAAAATGAAACAAATCTGATTTCAAACAAAAAAATCGATGGGATGCTTCTGCTTAGATCATTGTGTTCAGTGGAAGGTCAGCGCTCTGTGCTCAAAACTCGTCGGCAGTTATTTGAATATCGAGTCGACGAAATGCCGGTTATAGCCGATTGCGCCCATCACAAAAAACGCCTTTAAAAGAAGTCATGCTGAACGTCTGCGTTGACGTTGTCTTCCGCACGCACATACGTTTGTAGTGTTGTTTCGCAGCCGAACGCCTGGTCATCGATCAAGTTTTTGCACCACGTAATTTCGCCGTGCGTCACCAAACATGCGCCGGCGTGTGTGTCCCACGTTAAATTGCGTAAGGGTTTTGCGCGGAACAGCGTCTGCACACGTCGCATACGGTGCTTCGTCAAGGCCTCCTGGCAAGTGTTTTGTAGGAGGGGCATTAGTTTCGGTCTCGGCATTGTGTTCCGCGCAGTGGTTTTCAGTCGCAGTCAGGATTTGTCAACTCAAGAGGTTTTGCGGTTTGCAACGGAGCGAATGGTGGCGCGGCGCGGCGCGGTTCCTGCACGCGCTGAACAAGTGAAAGTTTGTCGGCCTGTGTCAATCGCCAAGCTGATCCGATGAGTCCGCCTCCGTATCTGACGTACTTGATCCTCTGTCTAGCTCGATCGACTTAAGCGTTGTCATTGCTGAAGTCAGAGGCGCCAAATCCCAAGTGTACAAGATTTTCGCGCCGGATTTCTGCTTTCAAAGAGTGTCATTGTTGTAGAGCTGCGCGTCGTTCCGGGCGTCGATCGCTGTTTGTGCGGTCGCAGCTGGTGATGCAACCGGGTGACGCAACAATAAATTGCATTGTTGCGTTGTGCCAAGCGCGGGTTACTTTGGGTCGCGTGCCCCGGTCAGCAACGTAAACACGGCGTTTTCATCGGTCGTCTATTTTGAGCAAAGNTGTTTTGCAAAGTACCGGCAGTTGGCGAACAGAGTCACTTGTAAGGTTAATCTTTTTATCAGGGTTATCGCAATTACCCAATCGTGCCAGTTGCGGTTTGTTAGGTGACATGTCAAAGGCCATCGCGATACCGAGTGGATCTGCTGCAGGTTGATAACATTTGTTGAGAACATGGCCAGAGTTGAAGAAGAGCAAAGCCAAAAATAAGCGCACCATTCGAGCAAGCTTTCCATAGTATTTCAAATACTCGGAAAAATGTATGTAAGACGTTTCTTGTATGTTGACACAAAACTGCTGAATATTTGTTTAAACCTGTTATGAATGCTCATGGACACCGCATTACAGTTTAAGGTCATGGAGGGCTCTTCGGTCATTTTTTGCATTTCACTTTTTCTGCGATAGCGGACATGCGCTGGTGCGAACGAAGTTGTTTCGTCTGGTGGCATCTGCATGTTTTCAGGTGTAAAGTTGTTGGAAAACAATTAAGACTCTCTGCTGCTTAGCAACTAAAGTGCCTGGCAGCATTCATTGGTGTTATTTGTGCGATCCACTCCTCTTTCTTGATTGCACTATTGTACCGGTCTCGTCTCGTTTCATTTCATGCCCAGGTCGTACGTGAACGGCAGAGTCTGCTGATACAAGTGCTATGATAGTCATAAACATGGCCTCTGTTTAGTTTTTCCTACTATATTTTGTAATTTCGATGTCCCAGAAGACGCGTAGAATGTTCTGAGGTTCGTTTTTACCAAATTTGACTAACATTGCTCCATCTCGCCAGGTGTAGGTTCGGAATCGCGTGTTTGGTTGGTTGGCGCGTTTCTAACACGCGTCAACATCTGCTGCGAAAATGATATTTTTGATATTTTCCTGCTTAGCGCAGTTTTGCGCACAGGCTGGTTTTTATATTTTTCCTTGTTTGTTCAGCCGGATTCGACCGATTAAAAATGCCCGGGGGTGCGCAGCCGCTGTGGCTTTTGACCAAACAACAATGAAAACATCGCAACAAGCGTTGCGTGTTTACAACAGTGCTTTGGCGTGCGTCATGAATCAGCAGCATTGTTAAAAGTTGTGAAAGATGATGATGTTGATTAGGCTTAATTGGACCAATGTTAAAGCTTGAGTTTTTCTACTTCGGATGAAAACAACTGGCTACGCTTCGTCCGTTTGCGAAAGATTGCTGCCAAATGTTCAAAAGAGCAACTGCATAAAATTTGTTGTGATGTATTTGGTTTGGATGTGCCTGCAAGAGAAAAAAGGGACATTTTTAGGCAAAGAGTGCAGGTCATCGATTGCGAGCCTGAATTCAAGCCTTCCCAAACAAATCCAGTCGCTCATAGCTGAAAGTAAAGCAATCGATTGCTCCTGTTTTATCGCCAGTGCGCCAAATGCGGTTTGTATGCAATGAAGTTGCAGTGGTGCGGTGGCGCTAAAGAGCATCAAGGCGAGTGGCTGTGTGGTACTGTTGCTGTCCTATCCTTTGTATCATATATATTATATACTCGTGAAGTACATGCTGGCATTTCTTTACATGCAAACACACAATCGTTTACAATCATGTTGCAAACACACAATAGTTTGAAATTAATTTCTGTTGGAACGTTGTTATGACTAGAACCTCGAATCCTGCAGCAAAGCTGATTTCGCCTTTACTGAAGGTTTACATTTAAATGAAATAAAGTACAGTTTAATATCTGACGTACTTCCAACTGCCAGTGTTGGGCTGTTTTAGCGTATTGTTATCTTGCCGTACCATCGCGTGCAGTTTAAAACTTGTTGCTGCAAAAACAACAGTGAAATTGAAACAACATCGAGGTGCTGAATCTTAAATACTGTGTTGTGGGTCTAGAAATTGCAACTAACAGATCATAAATGTGTGCATTCGTGATCAATCCTTGTTGTATAGACCCCAGAAAACCAAATTGCGGTTTGTTCCGGATATATATGTATCACGAACCAGCCCGTATTTAAAAAAAAGTTTTACCCTTTCATCAAAACTTCCAATTGCGTCTGTGGCTAGAACTCGTTTTGGTATGATTGTCTCCTTATTTTGCGGCCTGTCGCATTGTCTACAAAGTTGCAAGTATTTGAGATTGAGCTTAACTTCGATGTAATACGAGTGTATTTCAGGTTTGCATACTAAGAGGTTTGAGTTGCAATGAGGTGACTGTATGAAATGAAAGCGTTCCATCGTTGTATTTTTGTAAAGGTATCTATGTCTTTGTTTTGTTCGTCTCGAGCTGCCTGCAAAGACAGAACGTGGCACTTTCTGTTAGACAGCTGAGTTCTTTGAATTCGCCTTAACGTCTTTCCAGGATTTCACTACGTGCAGCTTTAAGTATTTGCCATCAAACAAGTTAGCCTTTTTATGTTCCGTTGCTTTGCATACGAAACTATAAGTAAACGTACAGTTACTCTAAAAAACAAAGCGTTCTCATTGTGGTTGATGCTCAAGTCTGTCTTTGAAAATAGATTTTTAAGAAATTTATTTTCTTGCCTACCAATCCTGGTTTATTGTTATTTCATTTGAACAATATTATGACATTTTGGTCCATGTTTTCAGGCGGTTTTAAGTATTGCGGTCGAGCAATACTGCCCTCTACATTTGTTCATTCATTCATTTGTTCATTCATTGGATGAACCTAAACCGCGTTTGGTCGTCTTGCCGCTTTAAGGCGCCAGAGAGTAGTCTTAGCAGCGTGAATTCTATGTTTGTTGGTTTTTGTATCTCACGCCAGCCGGCCATTGACCGTAACGGAAATACCGGTATGAGTTTTGGTCTGAAAGTACCAGTTAAAACACATCACAACACTCTTATTCTTAGCAAGTCATCGTGTGTCGTTTATCGGCGATCCCATCCCGCACCTTTTAGTTCAAATCCAAACTCATTTGCTGCATTCTTATGAAAGCTTGACCTAAGCCATTTGTGCATATCGCATAGCCCCACCCCAATGTTATAAGTATGTGCGGGTTGAACTGACGTCCACTGCTTAATGCATCAACCTTTGAGAACAAAACCTCGGTCGATGTAAACATTCCTGAGCTCGTTTGGGATGACAGGCTGCTTTCAGTATAGACATGCTCCGTGCTATGAGCAAACCACGAATCAACGACCCCAGTCTCTCGACCAGTCTTTTTAATCTTGTTTACAAGGTATTCTACGTGGCGACTTTACCGACGTGGTGCACGTTGAAGCTAACGATGGAACTTTCTTTTATATATTATTCAATAGCGGTTTTGAATTACGTGCTGAGCTCCGGTGTAGGCTTCAACTAAGTTCGGCATTCGGTCCAAATTATTAATGAGTTTTCTGCTACGCTCTACCGAAGACCACCACGATGTACTTACGTTTCAAGCTTATAGTTTAGGTTTTGCATGAGGATACTCGAAAAAATGTCTTATCCACAGTCATGATTTGCATTACTGCATCTTCGCGAACCTACTCACATGCAAATCGTTTTGAACTGGAGCGTAGATTAATACAAGCAAGATATTACGTTGCTGTGTTTTGCACTTGATGTTGCCATGGCAAGGTTCGTCGTTGCCATAGTGTTGATAAATTGGCATATCGACGTGTCTTGCCTGCTAAGTGAGCTTCATGTTTTATGCATAAATTCGAGTCTGTTAAAACTGCATGCTGGTTTGTCCTGCGCCTTCTTGACGCCTGTAAGCAACCGAAGAAATATTTACCGGTTCTTAAGCAAAGTGCTTGTCGATTTAAAGGTCTACAGCTTTATGCTATTCTTTTTTCGCTAAGACATTTCGGTCATTTGTCCCATAGTAGTATTAAAACTCGCCGTAACAGTATTCACTAGTCTGCCTCTTCAGACATTATGACCGAATTTACTCAATTTTTTTCGGTCATTTAAAAAAATTCGGTTTATGACCGATAAATTACCGAAAAAATAAACCCAGGTTTTGTGACATTATCAACGTGGGAAATGAAGGCGGACGAATTCCACATGGTTCGCTGTTGTGATAGTCCCAACAAAAGTGCTTGTAACAACCATGACAGTCGTTTTGTTCATACAACCCTGAGAAGTTCCTTCTAATTTCAAACGCTTTACTGAGAAGCATGGCGACGCGTTCGAGTTGCGCAAGGCTTCCGCTTAAATAATTATGCCTTGAACTAATCCGAAACAAGATTTTTCGTATTGCACCGAAAGTTGTAATTGAGGTTGAAATTGGGCAATCAGATGTACACCTTGGGGCAGTAAGCGCTTTCAACTTTCCCACCCGTATTTACACTGATTGCTGAGCCTGTGCATTAACTTCTAGGAACGTTCTACCCTACTTCTTGCTTAGATCTTAATTATCGTTTTTTTCCCGATTTTCATACCAAGCAGAATGTTTCGTTATACAGAATTTCTCAGCCTGTNATAAAAATTANTGTTTCGAAACATCAAGANAACTGCTTTTTGCATTCAATTTTTATCAAATCTTGAATNAAGTTTTGGTGAAAAGCGAATGTTTGAAAATAGGTGAACCTTTTCCGCATCTGCTACAGCTGGATCCAATAATTTTACCTTGTGCTGTTACAGCGAAACGACTTACCGTCACTTCAAATACAGACAGAAGGTTTGTGCAAGTCTTTTGCAGTGGGTTTGTTGGTGGCTGTTCTCCACTGTCGATTGCACAATGATTTTACTGCCGGAAATAGATGCTTTGATTTGTTTATGGCTGCGGGGCACCGATGTCGATATCGTCAAAACCGTCCAAAATCCATTCCTTGGGGAAAGTTCAGCTTACCCCAAAGTTCTATGTGTTTAATGGTTATATCGTCATATTTTGTTTATCCGCACTACATCATACATTGGACTAATCGGCTCAGTTGCAAGCATGTGTTGATGTTCCTGCCCAGAGTAATTTGTCGTGCCAGCACACTGTCGTGAACAAGCAGAAATGGGCCACCTTGTTTGTTTTTAACTGACAGCTGAAAGCTTTCCCCTTGTGTTGCGAGCTCTCAAACTAGGTGGCTAATTACTCAAGCCATTGTTCAGCATCCGGGGTGGCCGGCCGTGAAAACTTTTGTCGCCTTCTCCGTCTTGCCAGTAATGAAATGGTGGGCGCGTGTGCTGAGGTGTTGCGTTCCCTACTCGTCCGCGCAGCTCCTATTGACGAATTGCTTCTAATGTTCTGAACAAACCACCTCCGGTAGGCCTTCGCCTTGTTTACCAGTTGAAGAACTCTTCAAATTACGGAGCTCGCTGCAAAACGACGCATTTGCTTGAGTGAGACCCGCAATCGAATCAGCTGCGTTATTTTTTCTTCGGTATAATCATAGCCCTTGAGGTCCCGGTAATAAAAACCTCTCATTCAAGCCTTCCACCGTAAGGTTATCTTGCGGGCAGGCCACTGTTGAACGAAGCGCATCTCTGCACTTACCAAACTAGCCAGTTTGGTCGATCTGGCGCCTTGCTGACTCCATATGTACGTTTTTGGACAAACTCTCGTATAATAGAACGGTGCGTCGTTGTATCGCAAAGATGCATTTATTATAGGCAATATTCGCTCGCACAATGGGTGATTCTGTTAACTTGCCGGATCGCCAAGGGGCGCTTTTGACCATTGACAATGGGGCGTCCGTTGCTCTAGTGTTGGTAGGCACTGCCGTTGTTTCGCTGCCTGAAGTTCATGAGCCTTTTGGCGTTGTTCCAGGAACTGCTTCCGCAAGTGTGAATGCGCAGCGACTTGAAAAAATAAACACTGCTTTATTTTTTCGTTTTATTGGACGCTGGGGTGTTATTAACCGCTCGAACTCGGGCTATTGTTGAAGGCGAGACTTACAGCACGACTGCTATCTGCGATCGAGCGTAAAAAGCGGTTTCGTAGAGCGTGTCCTACCAAGACTGTTTCCTTTTCCTTCTCAAAACAGTTGTATCTGTATCACAGGATGTTTAGTGCTACGTCATGACGTTTAGACACATTTCTCCATGATGCTGTTTTGTGTTGTATGCAATCATAGGGTATTGTTAATTGTTGCTTGCGAAAGTCGCCTCCTTGTGGTGTGTGATGATTTTCTAACCCTCAACGTTTTTGCTTCCTATGGACGTAAANTACACCCGTCTATTTCCCGGTACTTCACATTTTTTCCGATTGCAATTTACGTGATTGGGCGCTTCGTTTAACGTAGTGGTCGGCATACTGTAGGCTTCGGCCCAATCGTGGCCCGTTTAGCACTTTTGATTGGGCTGCGTGGTGTGTAAGAGCTACAGTCATGCGCCGACAAGCTGGGCAAAAACACGGGTTCCTGCGCAGTCTTGAAACGTATGGAAAAAATTTGTCATTTTCCCGTCTGGAAATTTTTTTTGTTTGTTAGTATGGAAAAGGAAAATAATTTTCCATACTTGATCTTTCGACATGAATTTTCATAATTTTTATTGAAGATTGATATAAGTTTACTTCTATCGTGTTAAATATTATTGTGCCTGTATTTGACCTAGGTAGGTCATACGAAAATGTTAGGTCTGGAAAACGTCCGGAAATTTGAAAAAGTCTGGAAATTTATATTCAGAATTGCGTAGGAACCCTGAAAACACAGGCTACTGCTGGCCTGCACAAGTCAGGAACCTGGAAGGGCCAAATTGACCAACAGAAATTGCCGTGGGCCGCAAAATATGTTTCATTTTTTGTAGTTTGAAAGAAATTCTGGAACGACAATTAATTATATATCCGAAGTCGGGCTGCTGCAACATTTTCTGCAATTGCGAAAGCTCTCGCGAGCCGTTTGTTGTGCAGGCCTGAGCTACTGTAACGCATGTGGAACATTGATTGCTTGACGTTAACAAAGCATTGCTTTTGTCATTATACAGTCTATGACATTAACATACCATTAATATATAACAGGTAACTGAATGCAGTATAAGTTTCAAATTGGGCCTTCAAAAATAGGCATGGATCTTTAATTACGACTGAAAGGGTGGTTTAGGCCATCATACGAAAGTTTGCCGATCACCAATTAATGGGAGTGGTGTGTTGTTTAATCTTCACCTGTCAACGTCTAAGCTGAAGTTCGTCTGATTTAGCGTCACTCCCTGTTTATTTAAGATTTGGTTTGTTGGTAAAAATTTTCAAGCTAGGCTAGTAGGCGTTGTTCTGCTTGTTGCTTGAACAGCATGAGCGACATATAGTCTTTATTATGTAAGAAAGCTCCAAAAGTTATTTAAAACATCTCTTTAAAACATCTCGAATTCAGTTCGGTTGTGAAAATTGTCTCAAATATTTTGCTTCAAACATTACCAAATGCATGTAGTTCTAAGCAAAAAAGGGACCTGTTTTTCCTGGGATATGCCGAGAATTATTTTCACATTCATTACATAATGATTAGATCATCCTTACTTATACGTTTTTGGCCAAAAAAAGTTTCTCGGGTGACGACTGGACTGTACACAGAACTCAAACTTCTTAGCGAGTTTTCAAAGCTTGCTTTGAGGTTCGGTTGAGATTGAGTTCGAATTTACTACAGTTAGAAAATTGGTTGAGTTCATTCAGTTTAATGAAATTTACCATCTGAGGAGAGTTGAGTCAAAACAGTTCAAAAATTTTGAGTTAAACCAAAAGTAGCTTCTAAAGGAAACATTTTTCCTGTATCGCTTTTGTGGTAAACGCGATAAAGTTTTGATAACTGGGTTTGATTCAAATAATTCCTTAAAACAAAAAATAAAGTAAAAAGAAAAAAACGCAATATAGTTACGAAATCAGTGCAGTGTAGCAGTACTTTGTTTTTTTGCGTTGATATTGCTGCGTCCTGGTCAGAACGTTAAAACTCTGTATGATTCCTGCGTTCTGCTTTTTACTACTCATTGTCCTATACCATCGGTTTCACAAGCTTTTCAAAGATGAAGACATCGTGAGATCCAGGCGATAGGCAAATATCAACTGCTTGATATTGTAGGTGATGACGTCAACAGACTTAAAAAAGTGTGGTTGAAGCAAAATTGGATGGTTAATGTTCTTGATCCGTATCCTGTGCAATCGCAGTGCGTACTACGTGGAATCATAATCAACAAATCACTTTTTGTGACTGATATTAAAACTTTACATCAAGTTCAGAGCAAAAATTGACGTCATTGTGCATAAATGACCTGTGAAATGAACTGTAACTTCACATTTAATAAAACCTGCATAGCGTGTCATCAAAATACCGCAACGAAATGACTGTTGACCCTGCTCCAAGGGGTCGCAATTGCTCGAACGCTCTGACACGAGCAACTCCGCGCATGACAACAGATGGGAAACTCCGTTATTCAACCTGTTATGACTTCGTGGAAATAACGTTGCACCGCGGCAAACCATAACTTCAAAAAGGTTGTAAAGGACCGTGTTCGGCTGTGCCCCATTGTCCGGTTACTGTCACGAATGGCTGTGATATTTGGCTTGTGTTTTTAACCTATTTCATTGCCCTCCCTAACAGCAGGCTATAAGGTTTCGTTTTGTAAGATGTTCGAGCTGTACAGTGCAGTATCATGTCTGCAACAAGACCTGCGGATATAGTTGCAGATTTTCGTTGGACCTATTTTCTGCTGGTGAAGGTTTAATAGTGTGGTAATGTTATGTCCGAAAACGCATTTCATTTTTACATTTGAAATCCATGCAAACCCTCACAAAATTGCGGAGCGGCTATATCTTGGTACTGAGCAGGTCACATGGAAGATGAATGTCCTGCAGGACACAACTTCACCACGGCTCTCGACTCATTTCACAAGTAGTTTTTTCCCATAGTAAGGTAATGCTGGAAGCGGAGCTTTTGCCAATGCTACGCTAATGCGATGTTTGCTTCGCACCAGGCAGATAAGCGGACTTACCACTTATAAACCACGAGCTGGTCTGTTTAGAGTCTGCGCCTGAGTGACAACATCGCGAATCCACGCTGATTACTGATCGCATTGCGATCTGCATGCTCGCGTCGTAAATACCTTGCCTCATCAAATTAATATCTGGTTGCATAGAAAGCATGCCTTGATTTTTATTGGACAAAGTCGAGCTTCACGTTTGAGCCTTGCTCCCTGGAACCAAAGCGTTTTGTAAAACCGGACTACTTTTCAGCGCTTGACTTTTTTTTAGATAACAATTCTGCACGAATTTGATAACCTTTATTTTAATAGCTTGTCCGCGCCTGCAATATCAACAGTCGCCCGAGTTCGCGTCAAGCGATTTGGGCTTCTCTCATCTAGTCGTTATTATGGTGTTGCTTGTGAGCAATTCTACCGCTGTGTGTTTCGATTGTGTTTTTTTCTGGATAACAACGATGTTCATGACGTAGATCTCATGAATTTGTATAAATTTTGGGTGGGATGCAGGGTGTTCACACACTGAACAGAAAAATATCATAGTCTGTTTGAAGATAGTGAATTCCTGTCCAGTTTCGGCTCTGTGTTGCAGCACGACATTTCTATCTACACCAGTGGTTCCCAAAGTGGGCGGTGAGAAACTCTAGGGGGCGGTGAAGCAGAAATGGGCGGTTTGGGGGCGATAGGAGACACAGTCAATAATTACATTTCTGTTGTCTTACTAACTTTGAGTGACCAAATGTCATAAAAGACAGTATGATCAACAAACATGTATGCATGTAGTTTGTAAACAAAAACTTAGCGTTTTGGAAACAAAAAAGAGGCGAAATGCTAGGAGATAAATTGATGAACTGCAGTTTCCATCACTAAAGGTGAGCTGCACAGTAAAACTGTTCTCTGTAATGAAATTATTATGATTGGAATTTTCGTCAGCTGTACTTCTTGGCACGGGTAAACTGCTGCTTAATAATGCCCGATTCGTTACAGTGACTATCACCGGTCAGGTTTGAGAATGCACGCTTGTAGTTAGACTCAGCCTGTAACCAAAAGTGTGAGCTAATTTCGGATGGAGTGGTTTAATGATCGCAAATATAATAATAACCTTGTGCGAGTTCAATTCGAATGGAGAAAGGCAATTTATACTTTTTACAGATAATGTTAGGTGCCAACAAGAATAAGTTACCTAAAGGGAATCGAAAAGATTCCGGAAAACAGAAGTGTGTTTCAGAACGCATTTTAGCTTGAACAGCGCCAAGGAAATCCAGGGACAGAGATGGTAGAGCCAGTGGACGACTGCAAGTGTCACGGATAACTAAGTTCAAAAACTTTTAAAATCTGCGGATTAAATTCAATCCTGCACTGCTCCGAACTCAGAATTTACTAAAAATGTGGCTGAGTATTAAGGGATTGATTGATCAAAGGACACCAAAGGGTTCAGAAGTGTTCTGCTAAGTTTAGGCAATGTGGTGCACTCGGATAATGATGAAGTGAGTTTGTACGCCTGTTGCTGCACACGGAAGGTGGCTTTCAAAGGGTGTAATAGATACAGTATCTTGGCTATCACAGTCCACAGATATCTTCACGAAGTTCAATGAAGTTAATTTGCACTTGCAGGGGAATGGTGTTAACCTCATTAAAGCCAAATCAGCAATCTTCACCTTCTTGTCCAA